>Ga0163151_10000808_pt1 | contig 54417 bp, 43 predicted proteins | sample OliLakLV19MP5IB2_FD_145596 | JGI IMG/M metagenome (GOLD analysis project Ga0163151, IMG submission 145596) | Freshwater microbial mat bacterial communities from Lake Vanda, McMurdo Dry Valleys, Antarctica - Oligotrophic Lake LV.19.MP5.IB-2 | ecosystem: Environmental > Aquatic > Freshwater >...
GTATTATTCTAAAAGGACACAAATGAGTATTTCAGAAAACATAAAAAAAATAAGAGAAGATAAAGGATTGATGCAGAAAGACGTCTATAATAAAATTGGCTTAAAACCTGCTCATTATAACAAGTTAGAAAAGGCATTAATAGAACCCTCCGTAGATATTTTAAATAAGTTGGCTTCTTATTATGGACTTACAATTATTGAAATTATACATTACAGTAATGCCACACCTAAAGCAATAACGGTAGAAGACAAAACAGTGACAGAGCAAATAAGGCTTATTGCTCAGCTAAACGAAAAAGATAAAAGTACCGTAATGAATATCATTGATACAATGCTTACAAAACAAAAATTTCAAACTTTCTTTGAACAAAATATTCAAACTACTAAATAGTAAAATTATGCTTGCAATACACCCACAATACATTACCGATAATACCGGTAAAAAAATATCTGCCATTCTTTCTATAAAAGAATTTAAAACCATTATGGAAGAGTTGGAAGAACTCGAAGATATTAAGCTTTATGATGCAAGCAAAAATGATAATGAGCCTGCTATTAGCAAAAACAAAGCTATGGCAATGATTGAAGCCGAAAGAAAAAAACTGGGCAAATAATGTATGAACTGCAATACAAGAAGAAAGCAATTAAAGCTCTTGCCAAAATCAACGATCCTTATTATACCGCTATCATGGAAGCAATAGACGAACTTGCTGAAAATCCTCGCCCTCATGGCTATAAAAAACTTACGGGCAGAAATGGCTACCGCATACGTGTAGGAACATACAGAATTCTTTACGATATCTTTGCCAATGCCTTGATTATTGAAATCGTAAACGTTGGCAGTAGAGGTGGGATTTATGAGGATTAGAAGTGACAGAAAAACCTTATATTTGAGGACTTTCGTTGTTATGTACTTTGTTGTAAATTTCTTCTGCCCATTGGCGAACTCTTTGTAAGTCTTCTTTTGATAGATTTTTATTTACAGAAAATTCAGTACCTCCAAAATCTATATCTTTCATTGACGTTCTTGTAGTTGTTCTGAGAGTATACCCCCCGCTCTCGCCGCTCTGCGAACGGTGACTTGCCATAAAAAGTAGGGTTTGCAACCCGGCAAAAGTAGAACGCCTTTGCCACTGAACATCTGTCATAGTCAGAAAATATATCTGATTCTCGTGTTTTATGGAACGGCGACAACGGAAGGGTTTCCCAGTTCGCATCGGCCGCGGCGGCTTGCAGTTATGATACATTGGTTATAATAAATCACTGTTCGCATAACGGCGACAACGGGTATTTTTTATTATATATTTTAACCCGAAACTCAATATATAATAGTAAAAAAAAAGGGGGACTAATCCCGAATGCTTTCGGGATGTAGTTCGGCATTACCATTCTACAAACTAAATCTGCCACAGGCGGAGAACTATTATAGTTTAAGAATTGGTATTACAAGACACTGTGCACAAACTTGGGTGCAATCTGTTCATAGTTTTTTGCTCCATGCTTGAAAAATTATACCCAAATTTGAGGTTTACAAATTCACAAGAAATTTCATGGATAGATCAATCGTACATATGGACTTAGATACTTTTTTCGTGTCGTGCGAGAGGCTTGTCAATTCACAGTTGAACAATATTCCCTTAATTATTGGCGGCAGTTCCGACCGCGGTGTTGTAGCATCATGCTCCTACGAAGCTCGCACTTTTGGCGTACGTTCTGCCATGCCTATGAAACTTGCTTTACGTTTATGTCCGCAAGCCAAAGTAGTGAAAGGTGATATGGAACTTTACTCCAAATACTCGCATTTGGTTACCGATATTATAGAAGAAAGTGCTCCCGTAATGGAGAAAGCAAGTATCGACGAATTTTATTTGGATGTATCAGGTATGGAAAAATTCTTTGGCTGTTATAAATGGAGTACCGAACTATCAAAAAAAGTAACAAAGGAAACAGGATTGCCCATAAGTTTTGGATTATCTGTTAATAAAACGGTTTCAAAAATTGCTACGGGAGAAGCAAAACCGCACGGTAAAATTGAAGTATGCCAGCCAATGGTCAAAACATTCCTCAATCCATTGTCCATTAAAAAAATCCCGATGTTGGGCGATGTCACTTATCAACTACTTTCACGAATTGGTATTAGAAGGATAGAAACCTTATCAGAAATGCCTATTGATGTATTACAACAATTACTGGGCAAAAATGGAAAAGAACTTTGGAAAAAAGCAAACGGAATTGACGAAAACCCTGTTGAGCCGTATACCGAGAGAAAATCCCTTTCTACTGAACAAACCTTTGAGCAAGATACTATAGATATTCCCAAAATAAAATCTATACTACTAGGCATGGTAGAAAAACTTTGTTTTCAATTGCGTGATGAAGAATGGTTAGCTTCTGTTATCGTGGTTAAAGTTCGATATAATAATTTCGATACGGAAACCAAACAATTTAAAATATCTTATACCTCCTGCGACCATATTATATTAAAAAAAGTAAACGAATTATTTGATAGCTTATACCAACGCAGAATGAGGATACGACTTGTGGGCATAAGATTCAGCGGACTTGTACGCGGTGCATACCAAATAAATATGTTTGAAGATACTACCGAACTTATATCATTATATCAAAGTCTCGATAAAATAAAAAAACGTTTTGGTTCTTCATCTATACAACGATGTGCTGGTGTACAATTAAAAAAGAGCAAGGTATAATATGTATTTGAATTGTCACTCCTATCATAGTTTGCGATACGGTACTATACCTGTGGAAGAATTGGTGCAGCTTGCAAAAGACTGTAAGGTATCAGCACTTGCTCTCACTGATATAAACACCGTAACAGGCGTATATGATTTTATTTTAAAATGCCAGGCAAACAATATAAAACCTTTAGTAGGAATTGAGTTTAGAACTGATAACAAATTATTATATATAGGTCTTGCAAAAAACACAAAAGGTTTTGCTGAGTTATGCAAATTTTTAACTGAGTACAACTTAAGCAATACCCCATTGCCCATTCAGCCTCCTGTGTTTAAAGATGTTGTTATTATATATCCATTTAAAAATGTTCCTACCCTATTGCAAGAATATGAATATATAGGTTTGCGGCCCGAAGATATTACCAAACTTATTCGTGCTGAATGGAAAGATAGAATAGATAAAATGGTGATATACCAACCCATAACTTATCGTACCAAAAAAGAATATAATCTGCACAAAATATTGAGAGCAATGGATATAAACACCTTGCTGTCCAAACTCACGGTAGATGACCAAGCACGCGTATCAGACAAAATGATTCCTATAGATGATTTGCTTGCTCATTATATACATTTTTCTGTAGTGATAAGTAATACAGAAAATATTATTGAACAATGCAATTTTGAGTTTGATTTTAATACACCCAAAAATAAAAAGTATTATACAAACAGTCGTGAGAGTGATAAATTATTGCTCACCAATTTGGCAATGGAAGGGCTTGAACGAAGATATGGCAAAAACAATAAAGAAGCATTGGCTCGCGTACAAAAGGAACTTAAGGTGATTGATGATCTACGTTTTTCGGGATACTTTTTAATAACATGGGATATTATAAGATATAGCCAAAGCAGAGGTTTTTTGCATATAGGCAGAGGCAGTGGTGCAAATAGTATAGTAAGTTATTGTTTAGGGATTACTGATATATGCCCGATAGAATTAAACTTATATTTCGAACGATTTTTAAATCCCAGCAGGGCCAGTCCGCCCGACTTTGATATTGATTGGAGTTGGAAAGACCGAGACGAAATTTTGAACTATATATTCAACAGGTTTGGTGCAGGGCATGTAGCTTTTACTGGAACCATCGTAGAATTTAAACACCGTTCTATTATACGCGAAATTGGAAAAGTATTTGGCTTGGCCAAAGAGGAAATGGACAAGCTTGCTAAATCTTCAGCCGATTCGCATGATAAAAACTCCATCGTTAATATTATACATGAATATGGAATGTTGCTTGAAAAATATCCGAACCAACGAAGTATGCACTCATGCGGTATTCTTATATCAGAAGAACCTATTACAAACTATACTGCTTTGGAAATGCCGCCAAAAGGTTTTCCAATTGTGCAGTTCAATATGCATATTGCCGAAGATATAGGTTTTGAAAAGTTTGATATATTGAGCCAACGGGGAATTGGCCATATCAATGATTGCGTGAAACTGGTTGAGCAAAATCAAGGTATAAAAGTAGATATAAGAAATGTACTGATAAGCAAAGACGAAGCAAAAGCAAATGAATATTTGAGAGAAGGGAAAACCTTGGGATGTTTTTATATAGAAAGTCCTGCCATGCGTGGATTGTTGCGGAAATTAAAATGCGATAACTATAAAACTTTGGTAGCTGCATCATCTGTTATACGACCAGGTGTGGCACAAAGTGGTATGATGGGTGAATATGTTTTCAGACATAATAATCCCACAAAGTTTGAATACTTTCATCGCGTATTTGAAGAGCAATTGGGCGACACTTATGGTGTAATGGTTTACCAAGAAGATGTAATTAAAATTGCACATCATTTCGCCGACCTCGACCTTGCCGATGCGGATATATTACGCAGGGCGATGAGCGGAAAAACGCGTTCAAAAAAAGAATTTGAAGGTGTGAGAAATAGGTTTTTTGAAAACTGTAAAATCAAAGGATATCCTGACCAACTCGCACAAGAAGTATATAGACAAATTGAATCGTTTGCAGGTTATTCATTTTGCAAAGCACACTCCGCATCGTATGCGGTGGAGAGTTACCAAAGCCTCTACTTAAAAGTATATTATCCTATTGAATTTATGGTAGCGGTGATTAATAATTTTGGTGGGTTTTATAGAACAGAAATATATTTTCATGAGGCAAAAATGGCGGGAGCAACTATATGTTGCCCCTGTGTGAATAGAAGTGAACATCTCACCACTTTATATGATAAAGATATATATATGGGTTTTGTACATCTTAAAAGTTTGCCTGCACAAATAGGTACGATGATACCTGAAGAAAGAATGAAGAACGGGGACTATAAATCATTGGAAGATTTTATAAATCGTATACCTATAGGCATTGAAACATTACAAATTTTAATATATATAGGTGCATTTCGCTTTACTGGAAATCCCGACAGCCGTAAGGACAAAAACGAATTAATTTTGCTAGCCCGAATGTTGTTGGCGAATTACAAACCAGAAAATAGAACACCGCTATTACTACATGAACCCATTAAAGAATATACATTACCCACACTGCAAAGGTCGCCCTTTGAAGATGCATTTGATGAGATAGAATTGTTAGATTTTCCTGTATCATGTTCACCATTCGATTTGCTAAAAACTGAATTTAGGGGCGATGTAAAAACCAGTGAACTAATATATAAAGAAAAACAAATAGTAAGAATGGTGGGCTACCTTATTTCCATAAAACATGTACCTACTAAACGCGGTATGATGAACTTTGGAACTTGGATAGATGCCGAAGGAGGTTATTTCGATACTACCCATTTTGCAGATAGCTTGGCGAGGTATCCCTTTAAAGGTGGTGGCTGCTATCTTCTTTTGGGCAAGGTTGATATAGATTTTGGATTTGCATCTATTGTTATAGAAAAAATGGCCAAGTTGCCTTTTGTGCCCGACCCCAGATATGAAGACGATAAAGACATGAGTTATAAAGTTCATCAACAGATGCGAGAAGATATAAGTACCACGCATAGGGCACCCTACCCTACTGAAAGTGAAATTGGGTTGCCGAGATTTAAGATGATGGTTGATTAATAGAAATGTTTGGGAATTTATTTTATTCCCTAAAACTTCATCTTATGCTGGCCTATACTTGCCAATTTCTCAATAGATAAAGGCTTCGAAATAAAATCGTATATAAGATCATAATTATGAGATTTGCCAATATCTATCGGATCTATGGAGGACGTGAGTAAATATACTTTACAATACTGTTTTACATTGATGGGGAAATTACTAAACGCATCTAAGAACTCCCAGCCATCCATACCCGGCATATTGATATCTAAAAAAATAATATTGGGGAAACTCGATAAATCCAAATCAATTAATTGTCGAAGTTCTTTTAAGGCAGTGCTGGCATCAACATAACAGTATACATTATTGGTAAACTTTGCTATCTGCAAAATTTTTTGATTTATGAGATTGAACATCGGTTCATCATCTATTAAAAAAACACTGTTTATCATTTGCATACTAATTATTATTTATGGGTAAACAAACCTTAAAAGTCGTTCCCCTGTTCACAGTGCTTTCTACTTCTATACTTCCACCCAGTGATTCGGCCTGTGTTTTAACCAAACTTAAGCCTATGCCTCGACCTTCAATTTCAATGCTATGGAATCGTTTATATAAGCCAAATAATTTTTCACCATACTTATTCAAATCGATGCCCATTCCATTATCTTGGATACTGACACATATGTTTTCTTCGGTTTGATAACTTTCGACATGTATTTGCAAGGGAATCTCTGGTCGGCGATACTTAATAGCATTCGATATCAAATTGAATATGATACTATATATATAACTCCTCACTGAAACTATATTGGACACTTTGCTAAAGTCGCTGGTGATAGTGGCATCGCTCTCCGCAATTTGAAATTCGAGTACCTGCTCTATAAGTTTTAATTCCGTATCGAATGATACCTGATCTTTCTGTTTATTGTCGAGGTCGCGGTATGAAATAATAGTATTCATATCCTTCACCACATTGTCCAAATTAGTTACTTCCTGCTCCACACACTCCAGCAAGGTCATTTCATTTATTTTGTGATCGGGTTCAATTTTATATACAAAAGTTAACCCCAATATCTTGGCAATCTGCGAACGAAGATTATGAGAAACTATATAGGAAAATTGCTGTAGATCTTTATTCTTGTTTTGTAAATTGTGCACTAGTTCCAAGGTCACTTTTTCTGATTTAATTTTTTCAGTAATATTTCGTGAAAAACTAGCCGTTCCTACTATTTCTTCTCCTTTATGTATGGGATGGAAAGATATTTCTGACCAAGTTTCGATTGGGCTTTCGATATGTTCTATAATAGAAAAGGTTTCGCCAGAAAATGCTCGTTCAAAGTGCTTTTTGAATCGACTTAATTGAGATTCTGTAAGCCCCGAATTTAGAAAACTCCCTCCTAAACTCATGGATTTTCCTGTGATACTTTTAATCCTTTCATCAAATGATTTATTTGAGGTAATTAAGTTGAAATTTTTATCGATGCTCCACATTGCATCATTAGTATTATTGATTAGTGCCTTAAGATTGTTTCTGTCGAATTCTCTTAGCTGCTCTGCTTCTTTTTGTACAGTTGCATCTCTGCCAGTAATACAAAATCCATTGATATTACCTTCAGTATATACTGGTTGAATCAAAAAATTAATCCAGATAGTAGAATTATCTTTTTGCAAATAAGCAATATCATATATTACTGTTTCTCCACCATATACTTTTGTGATATATTCTTGATAAATTCCTTGCCTCGAAACTTCAACATAGTCAATAATATCTTTACCTATTTCTAAAGCTATTTCTACCTTTAAATTTAAAGAATTGAATTCTTTTGCTTTCTTATTATATGATATTACTTTACCATTTCTATCTACCAAAATAAACCCTTCGGATGTATTCTCAAAAATCGCATTCAGATTCGATTCCGATTGCTTCATTTTAAGGTCAGCCTGTCTTCGCTCTGTAATATCCTGCATGGCACCGATAATCCTGATGGGCTTACCAGCACTATAAACAATAAAGGCACGGTCAAATATGTATTTATAGGTATTGTCCGCACATAAAAAGCGATATTCTAATTGAATGTGCGAAATACACTGCTCGAAAGAATAATTAAGTTCTTTATATACTTTCAAAATATCGTCGGGATGAATTTTATTCTCCCACCATTTACTAGTATTTTCAAAGGTCGATTCTAAATAGCCAAAGATCCTATGTATCCCATCGTTATACTGCATGCTGTCAAGCTCAATATTCCAGTCCCATATAGTGTCGCTGGTTGCATGTGCCAGAATTTCATAGCGTTCATTGCTCTCTTTTAGGATTTTTTCAATTTTTTTTCGCTCAATACTATATGCTATACTTTTATTTAAATTTGATGCACTCAACTCGTCCTTTACCAAATAATCGGATATACCCATTGATAAGGTGGAAACGCCAAAGTCTTCGCCAGTGTATCCTGTGAGAACTATTACAGAAGTATGCCCAGACAGTTTCAATATTTGTAATACCAACTCTTCACCGCTCAAATCGGGAAGTGTGAGATCCAATAATATTACATCAATTTCTAGTTTCTTGTTTAAATACCCTACTGCATCCGCAAAAGTACTGGCACGATATATTGTAGGATTCGAAAAATTTTCTTTCAAATACTCCTCTATCAATAACAAATCGCCAATATTATCTTCTATTAATAAGAACTTTAAATCACTATTATTAAGCTTCATGCGATATACTTTTAAGTGGTAGTTGTACAATGTTAAGCCCAAAGCTTTCAATCGCCGAAAAAGCTTTCAATAAGTCGAATTCTTCTATTGGCTTGGTGATGAAACTAGTTACAATATCACTGTAGGAATTCAGTTTGTCTCTTTCTGAAAGTGAGGTGGTAATGATAACCACAGGTACCTTTTTAATATGATGGTTTAACTTAATTCTGTTCAATACCTGGTGACCATCCATTTTGGGAAGATTGATATCTAAAAAAATAATATCGGGTGTTTGTGACTCCGAAAATAATTCAATTTTTTCCAAATATTGTATTGCTTCCCAGCCATCTCGCACTAATGAGATGGTATTAACTATTTTACAATCGAGCAAAGCTTCCTTGGTAAGCACGATATCGCCTTCATTATCCTCAATTAATAGTATATGTATTGATTTCATAGTATTGGTCATGCTGTCACAGGTTTATTATATATTTTTTTAATAGTGAAATATACAACAGTACTTTCACCAACTACTGATTCGGCCCATATCTTACCCTGATGGCTTTCAATAATTTTTTTACAAATTGCCAAACCAATACCCGTTCCTGAATATTCATCCTTTTGATGTAATCGTTGAAACAATACAAAAATTTTGCTCAGAAACTGATTATCGATCCCAATTCCATTATCGGTAACCGAGAATTTCCAATAATCAATATGCTCTTCGGCAACAATCTTTATTATAGGGTGTACTTCGGACCTTTGGTATTTCAATGAATTGGAAATTATATTATGAAAAACCTGCAATAAAGGAGTTCTATATCCATATATAACAGGAAGTGAATCCCAACATAATACTGCGTTTTTTTCATTGAAAGTAGAAATATTTAATTGTCCTACTTCAGCCAATAATTTACTGAGGTCTATTTCTTCAAATTTATATTCCTTTTTTCCCACCTTCGAGTATTCAAGCAGGTCATGGATTATTTTTCGCATCCTGGCGGCACCATCCACTGCAAAATGTATATATTGTTTTGCCTTATCATCTAACTTGTCTCTATATTTATTTTCAAGTCGGCTTAAGAAACTGGTTACCATTCTTAAGGGCTCCCGCATATCGTGAGATGCCACATAGGCAAAACTCTCCAGTTCTGCATTCGACTGTGTGAGTTCTTCAGCTCTTCTGTTTAGCTTATCATATAATTCAGTAAGTGCTACTTCATTCTGTACACGTTGTGTGATATCTTTTAATGAAATACAAAAACCTATTATTTGCCCAGCTTCCTTTACGGGTGTTATCGTAAAATCTATCCACGTGATATGGCTATTCTCTCGTTGATAAGGACGCTCGTATTGTATAGTTTCACCCTGTAATACTTTTGCAATAATCTCTTGAAATTGTACAACACGCGATTTCTGAACATACTCAAATAAGTTTTTGCCGACCTCCATTTCATTCTCAGAAATAAAGAAAGTGTATTTTTTCGTTTTACTATTAAAAGCCAGAATACTACAATTGATATCAAGAAGAATAAATCCTTCGGAAGTATTCTCAAATATAGTTTTCAGATTTCCTTCCGATTGTTTTATCCTCTCCATATCGTCGACCCTATCTGAGATATCTGTAGTTGAAACAAAGGCACCAAAAATATTCCCACTTTCATCGTAAGCAGGATTGTACTTTATTAAGAATGTGTGAATTTTATTGTCGGGCAAAGTGAGTTTCACTTCCGATTCTATACTTTCTCCCTTGAATACGCTTTGATAGATTTCAACTAAATCCTGTGCAGGTCTAACTTGACTATAATTAATAATTGAGTCACCTTTTTTAATTTGTCGGTGAAAAATATTAATAAACTGCTTCTCAAATTCATCATTATAAGTCACTATTTTAAAATCCTTATCAACCAATACAAAACTTTCTCTTGTATTGATAATGAGTAAAGCAAGTTTTTGCTCAATATCTGATAATGATGTATTGCTTTGGGGTTCTTGTGTATTGGTTTCTGTAGTGCTCACTTATATACTAAAGTTATGGTTTTAAATTTGACAGCCGAACACGATCAGGATTAGTTATTGGGGACGGTTTAAAACTAAACTAATTACGCATTTTTTTAATTTTATCCATATTTAAAAACGTAATCGTGCTTCCTTTAATTTCTACTATTTTTTCTTCTCTAAAATCAGATAAAGTTCTTATCACACTTTCGGTAGAAGTGCCTACCATATTGGCTAAATCCTCACGCAATATTTCCATGCTGAACACACCTGTTTTATCTTTTGCATATCGGTCGTGCAAGGCCACTAATGCATCTGCCACTCTTTTTCTCACTGAATTATAGGCCAAGCGAATTAACCTTTCTTCTTTTTCCGTTACATCATTTGAAAGCATTTTGATGAACTTCAAAGCCACATCTCTATTATTGAGCAATAAGGCAAAAAAATCATCCTTATATATTACCACCAGTTCCGAATCTTCCATTGGCATTGCCGAGTCGGTATAAGGCATATTCTCTAGCAAGGGAATATATCCAAAGAAATCTCCTTCATTATATAATGATACTATATATTCTTTGCCATCTTCGTTTACCTTATAAGTTTTAATTTTCCCTTTGGTAATAAAATATATCCTATTAGGCATACTACCCTCCATATATATAACTTCCTTTTTTGAATACTGCTTGGGTTTACTTTGCTCCGATAATTTTTTCAACTCTTCTAATCCCCTCACGTTATCAATAAATTCACCAAACCCTTCCGCTGTCTTTGAATATTCTGTTTTTATGATATCAAATTTTTTAAGTCGAATTTCAACTGCGTCCAAAAGTTCGGTATCGTCAAATGGCTTAGTAATATAATCATCGGCACCTAAACCCATACCCTTGCGGTAATCAGTCTTCTCCGACTTAGCCGTGAGGAAAATAAATGGAATAGTTGCAGTTGCAGGGTCTTTGCCTAGCATATGCAATACTCCATATCCATCCAGCTCCGGCATCATGATATCACAGATAATTAAATCAGGTTTTATACTTTGTGCCATTCGAACACCTTCTTTACCATTGGGTGCCGAGTGAACTTTATATTTTGCAAGTTCTAAAATCTCTGATATGTTGTCCCTCATATCAGCATTGTCCTCTATGAGTAATATTGTTTTATTCATGGTCATTATTTAAAGTTCAAAAGTATAGACTTCTTCTTATTTATTTCTAGGTTAAAAATCAGTATTAATTAATGATGCTTGTCATATTAATGAAAATTCTATTTGAAATGTGGTGCCCACGCCCTCGGTAGATTCCAAAATAATTTCTGCGTTCATAATTTCTGCATACTTTTTTACAATATTGAGACCCAAACCGGTTCCTTGGATATTTTCGACATTCTTTGCTCTAAAGAATCTGTCAAAAAGATTTTCCAAATCCGATGAAGGAATACCCATGCCCTCGTCTCTTACACTTAAAGTTAGTTTGTCGTCCACTATTTCTGTAGTTATATGAATGGGTTTATTTTCAGGAGAATATTTTATTGCATTAGAAATTAAATTGAGCAGTATACTGTGAAATAAATATTTATCTAAGTGAATGGCGGTATCACCTTTAATATGTTTATACTTCACCACCTGTCCTTCTTTAAGTAAAGTTCTATTATCATCGACCAGTGATTTGATAAACTGATCCAAAATCATAGGTTCGGGGTTATTGCGAACTATACCTTCCTCCAGTTTGCCTAACGATAAGAAATTATTCAATATCTCGGTGAGGTGTGTAACGGATAATTTAATCCTGTTAATATGTTTCTTTCGTTTCTCCTCATCATTCGGTTCATTATATTTCCCAATAAGCGATACTGATGACAAGATGGTAGCCAGTGGTGTACGAAACTCGTGCGAGGCTGTACTTACAAACCGAGATTTTAATTCATTTAGTTCTCTTTCTTTGTTGTACGACTGTATTACCTCTGCCTTGGTACGAGCCAGTTCTTCTATAGCATCGCCTAGCTCTTTGGTTCTTTCCTTCACCCGTTTTTCTAGGTCCACATTTAACTGGATAATTTCTTCCTGTGCTCTCTTTATTTCAAGCTCTTGCTTCTTCCTTTCCGTAATATCTACAATAAAGTACATTAAATATTCGCCCTCTGACGTTTTAAATAGGCTCACACTTATTTCTATCGGAAACTTTGAACCGTTTTTCCGATGCCCATAAAGGTCAATCCCCTTGCCCATTGCACGTGGATGTGGACTTTCTAATATCTCTTGTTCATGCTTTAACTGATGGTTAGATACACTTTCGGGCACCAAGTCTTCAATGCTTTTGTCGATAAGCATTTCTACTTCATATCCAAACTGCTTCTCCGTTGTTGGATTTGCGATTACAATATTTCCATTCTTGTCAGAAACTATAATTCCCTCATTGGCATACTCAAACAGTGCATGTAGCATAGATTTTATCTTTCCACTTTTAAAATTTTCAGACAAAGGTATGCTTAAATATCAATCGAAAATGGATTGTTAAATTAATGTATATAAATATTTAAGACGACCGTATTGCTTGCCATAAAATGCACCCAATTAATTCTAATTGTTCACGTAATTCAACCTTACAATTTTGAATTATACTATTTCGGAAATTGTATAAGAATTGTGCCTAACGCACTGTCCATTGAGTATTCAGCTTTCAACAGGAAATTATTGTATGATGAACATCATTATAATATCGTGACACACATCATTTATCAGTGCAAGTATTATATCCAATTTTGCATCATTAAATAACAAAAAAAAAATGAAACACCTAATAAAACTATTCTATTTGACTACGTTTATCGTAGCATTTGCAATGCTGATGCATGCCGAAGTACCTCTAGTGGATGACCTTGGCCCCGACACCTTCGGAAAAACTTTTGTAGATGCTACAAAAGAAAACAAACCCGTGATGGTGCTTGTACACTCAAACACCTGCTATTCAAGTAGGATTTATATGAGGAAAGTGGTCAATACCCCTAACATACAAAAACAACTGAGTTCAGGATTTCTATGTGTGAAAGCTGATGTTGCTACAAGAGAAGGGAAACAATTTGCTAGAAGAAATGGCGTATTTGCCTTGCCAGCGATCTTCTTTATCAGCAGTGATAAATCTATTAAATACAAAGGTAAACTCTCGCTCGACTCTAATATACTACAAAATGAAATGAAGAGCTTTACCAAATGTGTAAATATAAAAGAGCAGATAGAACTGTACAAGTCGACCAATAATGTATCTTTAAAACAAGCACAAATCGCCATTGCAAACTATTATTCAAAACACGATCAAAATAAAAGTCACAGCGATAACCCCAAATTGGAAGTAGAGACCTACACCATGGGTTTGGAATGGTTTGCCGATTTTGAAAAAGCATACATGCAGAGCAGGGCAGAACTTACCAAAAACAATAAAAAATAGTAAAAGTAGTTTTTCGGAACTCCCATAATATATACCAAATAAATTGGTAGTATCCTACGAAAATAATACCGCATAAAATAATTTCATAATTTCATGGTTTGGTTTCAAAGACGAACCTCGACAAATTGTCGAGGTTTTTCTTTTTATATGCATTTATATATTGTATTATTCCTATACTAAAATAGTGCAAATACTATTAGACCTCTTTCATAATTCGATTCTAATAAATATAAAGGTTTGAAACACGAATTTTAAAACTTAGAATGCTGCCCTTTTTTATTTACAGCAGCCCGCTGCGGCGGGGTGGCAAAATAACAGCTCCCAAAAAATATAATTTGATAAATACTTTCCTTAACTATGGAAAATGCATACGAGTAGCAAGCTGTTGTTTTGACCACGGTTTTGCATTGGGCCTCTCAAGCAAAAATCACCTTGGTAAATAAAAACACTTTTGCTTCCTTTTTGTGTAAAAAGGAAGCCCCGATAGTTATCGGAGTTCGCAGCGAGCGATACTACAATAAAATAATAAAGTGTCCGTTATAATTTGGCTTTTCTTATTTGAATTATGAAAGAGGTCTATTCTATATTTTTGGATAAAAAAACCAAATGTAAAAAAAATTACTCTTTCTTCTTATACTATTAAGTATTGCGTCGGTATTATAGTTATATGTCAATTTATATAATACATATTATAATCCTAAACAATGATAAATGCCAATAAAATAGGCCATCACAGAAACATCGTTACAAGTGCCTACTATCGCATTTTCTTTTTCTAAAAATAAAATTTATTGCTTGTAAAAAAAAAAATAGATAACTGATTACTATCATATAGTTTATATGTCGTATGTCTTTTACCAGGCTCCCTATATGCTGGACTTTTGTACTATCAAATCAGAGAAAAAAAATGTATTTGATGCAGACAAAAAAAAACAAAAAACATACCATTATAAACAATTACCGAAATGAAAACTATTTATTTTTTTCTAACATTAATTCTAACCCTTGTATGCGGTTCACTCAAATCGCAAAACTGCACCGTAAATGGAGGTATTGACCAATCGAATTGCGTAACACTTCCAGGCGAGTTAAAAGGGAACGCCAGTGGATTATTTTCCACCACAGCTCATTGGGTTTTAGTAAACGGGCCAAGTGTACAAATTACCAATCCTGACAGTCTCAAAACTGCTGTTACAGGATATAAAGGTGGTAATATATATACGTTCAAAATCGCTGCTACTTGTAAAGACGGCACTACCGTGGCCGACCAAGTAACCATTAAAATAAGTGCCATCCCCAGCACCCCAAAAGCAGGCAGCGACCAATCGATGTGTACCATAAATGGATTAAAGGTGGACTTAGCTGCTTCATCATTAGATTCAGGTGAAATTGGTTTATGGAAAGTTATATCTGGCGGCTCAGGAACTTTTTCTGATGCCACCTCGCCCGATAGTAAATTCACACTATCAGGAAACAACTGTATAGGTATTACCGATGTTGTATTAAGATGGACTGTAACAAATGGCGACTGTAATGCATACGATGAAGTAACCATATCATATACCGGCGGTGCATCGGTTGATGCAGGCCTTCATCAAAATGTAAGTTGTGCTACCAAAGCAAGACTTGCAGGATCATGCCCAGGAGCGGGTAAGCAAACTGGAACTTGGACTTTATTAAGTGGCCCAGGCGGTGGCACATTTGGAAATAAAAATACCTATAATACTACCTTGGGCGATTTGGTAATCGGAACCTACTACTTAAAATGGACAGTAAGTGGCCCTTGCGTATCAAACGAAGATACCGTAAGTATTACTATATTATCGTTGGGTATTACTTCTACCATTGCTGCAAGTCCTAATCAAAGTTATTGTATAGGAAACCTACCCTCATCGTTTGCAATACAGGGCACTGCAGCCGATTCAAGCCAGAGTGGATTGTGGACACAAACTGCAGGAACAGCTACAAAAATCGCAAATAAAGATACAGCAAGTACTAGTATAACTGGGATTACTGCCGCAGGTGCCTACACCTATAAATGGGCCATATCAAAAGGATTATGTGCTACCACTGCTATGGTTACCATTACTGTACTCTCAAAACTTAGTGCAGATGCAGGTCCTGATATCGTGGCAATATGTGGTGCAAGCACCGCCACTATGACTCCCGTAATAAAAGGTGGTTCATGGACTTTTGTGAGCGGCCCCAGTGTACCCGCTATTTCAGGAAACAATATAACAAAACTGTTCAAAAAGGGCGTATATAAATTAAGATATGTATGTTCCAATACCTGTGGCAAAGCCGAAGATACAGCTTTAGTAACTATATCATCAATTCCTACCAATGCAAAAGCAGGTACCGATCAAATATTTGCCTGCAATGTGGTATCAGGAACATTGGCTGCCAACAGCCCCTCGTCGGGAGCTGGAACATGGACACAAATAAGCGGACCTAACACAGCAAAAATTGCTGACATACATAACCCTTCAAGCGGCTTAACAGGATTAATTGGTGGAAGATATTATATAACATGGAATATTGATGGGGGGGCGGGATGTGCAACCAATACCGATGAAGTTGTTATATATGTTTCAACCGATGCACCCACTGCCGCAAATGCTGGTGATGATCAAACGATCACAAAAAATACTACATTAATTCTAAAAGGCAATACGCCGAAAGGTGCAGAAATCGGAACTTGGAGTCAGATTGGGGGAACACCTGTTACCATTGATAGTACCAATTTAGAAACAACTCATATAACTGGCGTTTCCGAAAACAGTACTTATACATTTGTATGGACAATTAGCAACTCCTGCGGGTCAACCGCCGATACGCTAATAGTAAATATAATACCCGATTCAAAAGTAGGTAAAGATGCAAGCTACTGCAATGCTACTATTATTAATATATATGGCAATAACCCTGGAGCAGGCAAAGGTGTGTGGAGCCAAGAAACTGGCCCCCAATGCACAATTACAGACATAAATAACCAAACTACTTCCATAAAAAATATGAGCCCTGGTATATATCAATTCAAATGGACAATCACCATAGGCGGAGGTTCATCGAATAGTATTATAACCATTACCAACTACGCACCAGTAAGTGCAAATGCTGGATCACATCAATATATTAATATCAATAAAACACCCATAGCTACTTTAAATGGAAATTTTGTATCTCCTGCAACTGGTATCTGGTCGATGATAAGTGGTAACGCCGTTACAATTGAAAACCCTGCATCTCCCAATTCAAGAGTAAGTGGTCTTACTAAAGGTGATTATACTTTTAGGTGGACTGTTACAAACGGATTATGTTCAAGCTACAGTGATGTTAGAATCTCCGTTTCCGATACAAAAACCAATACAAACCCACCCGATAGCCATATTGTGGTGCAATATACCGACCCCAAAGTATATGTACCGAACGCCTTCACACCTAATGATGATGGATTGAACGAATACTTCAAACCTACCACCAATGGTGTAGAAAAATATACCATGGTATTATATAACAGGTGGGGACAACAAATATATGTGGGCAACGAAAACGATCCAGGATGGAATGGAACTTTAAAAGAAAAAGAATGCCCTCAAGATGTATATATGTACGAAATAGTATATGAAGGTAAATCATCGAGCGATTTTGTAGTGGGCGAAACAATAAGAGGAACCATTACCTTGATGAGATAATAAAAGAAATTATATAATAACCTCAGAAAAAATTTGATTTGTTTTTTTTTGATATCTGAAAGTCCTCGCCAAAAGCGGGGATTTTTTTTACCTTCCCAACGTCATTCTGAGTAGTCCGACGCTTCGGTGGCACTGCAAAGAATCTGTGTCAAATATATAGTACTTTCTTTATCTCCAACCACTGCATATTCTATGCTCGAATTGTAATAGGTAACAGAATTGTTATTTAAGGCATATAGCTACCCAAGACACAAACTATCGGTACTGCCTTCGGACTGGCGTTGTCGCCTACCGAAAAAACCTAGCACCACCCCTTAGTGGTCGGCGACAACGCCAGACCAAAGGCATTTGTAACCATTGTGTTCTGAGTAGATATATGCCTTACTAAATAAAAAATCCCCATCACAATTTGCAATGAGGATTATAATATATCATTTGTACGCTTCCCCATCAGTAATCATCCCGCATCCTTGCCAAACTTACCTACACATGGGTTATACTAAAGCATACGCTCGTACTTGATACTATATACTTCCCGCCACGGCGGGCTTTATACTGCTACTTTCCACTTGCTACTATAAAGAAGCCACACAAGCTTTGATAGCATCAAAATTTGGCAAATCGCCTGCTGAAGCCAATACCTCAGCATATTGTATAATACCATTTTTGTCAACTACAAAAGCAGCACGTTTCGATACACCGTTCATATCATTGGGAAATGTTTCGAACAAGCAATCGTAGGTCGTAGAAGCAACTTTGTTGAAATCACTCAATAAGGTAAAGTTCAAATCTTGTTCTTGTTTGAACTTTAACAAACTAAATAGCGAATCCACAGAAATTGCAACCACATCAGTGCCTAAGTTTTTATAGTTACTAATATCGTCTCGAATAGTGCAAAGCTCTTTGGTACAAGTGCCCGTAAAAGCTAATGGAAAAAAAAGAATTACTACATTCTTACCTTTGAAATCTTCAAGCGATACTACATTTTTTTCAGTGTCGCGAAGTGTGAAATTGGGGGCTTGTTGCCCGATTGTTATACTCATATTATATTTTTTACTTTATATTTTGCCCGCCGCGGCGGATTAATTTTTACTACAATTATAGAATTTTATCTGGAAGTAAGTATAACAACTGCAATTTGAATATTGTTTTTGCAAATGCTTCGAAATAGAGCCTACAGTTACAAATTATCATTTTATCCTATATGGTGGTGCATAGGTGCCTCATTTTTTTAAAAAGCTATGTAAATACGCCAACAATTCGTCTTTACCTTCTTTTTCAGTAGCAGAGGTAAGGAACATGGGTGGTATCTGTTCCCAAGTTTCCAAAAGTTTGTTCTGATAATTTTCCAGATTAATTTTCAATTCTGCTGGTTTTAATTTGTCAGTTTTGGTGAGTACCAAAAAAAAGGGAACCTGATTGCTTCCCAAAAACTCGATAAAATCCAAGTCAATCTGTTGTGGCGATAGTCTGCTATCAATCAATACACCCAAACTATATATAGTTTCACGCTTGGTAATATACTCTGTAATGAAACCGTGAAACCGTGACCGCTCCGATTTGGAAACCCTCGCATAACCATAACCAGGAAGATCCACCAAATACCATTTTCCGTCTATATCGAAATGATTAATCGTTTGTGTTTTGCCAGGCGTTGAAGAAGTTTTGGCCAATCCTTTTTTACCTGTGAGCATATTAATCAATGAAGATTTGCCCACATTACTGCGGCCAATAAAAGCTACTTCGGGCCTGTCATCCTTGGGGCATTGGGATATATGGGAACTGCTCTTTATGAATTCAGCTTTCAGGATTTGCATGGGGCAAAATTAAGGACTGTAGAGTTGGCGTAGCAGAAAATGTTTTTATTGTATTACCATATATTATACAAATTCTTAACCTAAAATAGTCTTTGGACTATTTTAGGTTTGTAGAATGGTAATGCCGAACTACATCCCGAATGCCCCGCTTAATCCCGATAATTATCGGGATGCGGGGGGATTAGTCCCTTTCTTTTTGACTATTATATATTGAGTGTCGGTATAAGTCCTGTAGGGACGGCCTTTTAAAAAGAGGCAAATGCATAACTTAATGACATTGCCCCAAGGGAGTATAACCTAATTGGCTTAAACGCTTGCTATGATTAACTACAATCTTCATATTATAATTAAGCAAAATTAAGCTTAAATATCGTTTTTCCGAGATTGTATTTTGGTCTGTACAACTATTATTGAAGTTCCAAATATTTTCACCGTATAGCAATGTATAACTCGCAGGTTACATCGTGCTAAATTGTTGTCTCCACTTTGGCTATAAGTATTTAATTAGCGATAATATATTAGAAATAATATAGAAAATTTCTGCTTGGCGGGGCTTCAAAGCATTGTAAACTAGCATAGGACTCGCTGAGGCATATTTTACCTCCTACTCCTCCACCGGTGCCACAGCCTCTGCCCAGAAATTATTGAACCTATCGTTCTCTTCAATCTTATAATATTGCCCAGCAGATTTTATATATAATACACCTTTCACTTTTATTAAAGTTATATCTGCGGGTTTCATTCCATAAATAATAAGTTTTTTGGTATTATAACGATAACCTTTATAATTAACTGGCGATTTCCAAAACTCTACATTAAGCATTTGTGGAGATGCTTTGTACTCCACAGTTTTGTCGCTTTCGTTATTGTTATTATCATTTTGTCGTGAAGCTGGAGCCTGATTATTTCTATTATTATTGCTTTGTGGTAATATTATACTTTTCTTTTTCAAAGCTTTCTTTTCCAAGTTTGCTACTTCCATTGCTAAATAAGTAGTATAATTTGTATCCAATACCAACTCATCAGTTTGCACTTTAAAATCGTCGGCAGTGGTAGCTCCTGCGGCAATATCTTTGCTCAGCAAGGTGATAGATTCTTCAGCAGGCATTTTCATGTCCTCCTCCTTAATATTGTATGCGTATTTTAAAGAGTCTTGCAATGTTGCTAGTTCCATATTTTTTACTCCAATTCCACTACCAGTTACTGAATCCGTGCCCTCTTTTATTGTTTCATTCTCTATGTAGGCACTCTTCCCTTTTTCATGTTTTGCACTTTGGGTTTTTTCTAGTCCTTGTGCCATTTGTTTTTGATCCTTGTCAAAATAAATAAGTAGACCATAACTAACACTCAATAAAACCAAAGATGCAGCAACAGAATATATAATAGTGGTTTGCCAAAATGTATTTTTATATACTTTGGGAGCGTTCTTTTCTATAAATAATTTCAACTCATGGGCACGGTATTGTTTGGCCACTTCTATAGCCATTCGCAGCGATTCGGCCAGCTCACGCAATGCCTCGTCGTTGCTGAGTCTTACCTCAAACAATCCCGCATCGAAAGCATTCATTTGCCCGCTGAGGTATTTTTCTATTTCTTCGATATTTGGTCCTTCGCTTTCCAAATTAATATAATATATCTTCTTTTTTTATTTTTGATTTTACTACAGTTTCTAATTTCTTTAGGCACTGATATTTTTTTGCTTTGGCTGTATCAGAATTTGCAAATTCCATGAGCTTGGCTACTTCATTCATATTATAGCCATCGAAATAAAAATAACCCAATAACTTTTTGCAAGTCTCCCCAATCTCGTCCATACAATTTTTTAATATCTTATAGTCTATTTTCTTGGTATCACTTTCTTGCTCAAATGGTTCCACAGCCAAGTTATCCAAACCTGTTTCTCTGTTCATTTTACGAAGTTTGTTCCACCATAAATTTTTGGCTACCGAATATATATACGTAGTGTACTTGGCGGTAAGTTCAAAATCGGGTTGTAATGATTTTTGCCACGTAATAACTAAGGCGTCTTGCACGGTATCTTTAACATCGTCATCGCTGCCATTGTTTTTTAAAATATAATTTCTCACGCTTTCGTAGCACATTTTATACAATTCTATCAAAGCTTGCTGATTGCCTGCCTTCATCATTGCTAGAAGGTCTTGGTCAGTAAGTGGTTTTGATGGTTGCATGTTTGTTAACTACAAAAAGTAAATAGCGATATACTAATTTGCTATTGCTCTAATCAAATCGTATTCCGTTATAATATGCAATTGGCCTATGGTATCTTTAACCAATACCGCTGAATTTTTCTTGTTTATCATACCTGATATTTTTGCAGCGGGTGTGTTCAAATCCACTACTGGGAAGGGCTTACCCATTACCTTCTCCACACTGTTATTTATATTATAGGGATTTTCCAATATCTGACTTAGCACAATACTTTCTGTAATACTTCCCAATATTTCATCGCCATCGGTTACGGGTATTTGTGATATATCCAATTCTTTCATTTGCTTAACGGCATCCTGCAAAAATGCATCTTTGCTTATGGTAACAAATTGTTTTAAATCTTTCTGGTCTATAATACTTTTTGCAGTAATTACTCCTTCTTCCAAGAAACCGCGTTCACGCATCCAATCATCATTAAAAGGTTTGCCCATATAACGACTTGCATGGTCATGAAAAATAATAACAACTACATCTGTTGGTTTTAATAAATGTTTTAATTGTAATAAGCCTGCAACTGCACTTCCTGCTGAGTTCCCCACGAGTATACCTTCTTCGCGTGCAATTCTACGGGTCATGATCAAACCATCTTTATCTGTTACTTTTTCAAATAAATCTATCACATCAAAATTTATATTTTTGGGCAAAAAATCTTCTCCTATTCCTTCGGTTATATAGGGATATATTTCTGCCTCGTCGAATATTCCTGTGTCTTTATATTTTTTCAAAACAGAACCATAAGTATCGATACCCCAAATTTTGATTTCGGGATTTTGTTCTTTCAAATATTTACCCGTTCCTGATATAGTTCCACCGGTACCAACACCAACAATCAAATGGGTAATTTTCCCTTCGGTCTGCTCCCAAATTTCAGGGCCTGTTTGTTCGTAATGGGCAACCGTATTACTCAAATTATCATATTGGTTCACGTACCAACCATTGGGCACTTCTGTAGCCAATCTTCTCGATACAGAATAATAGGAACGCGGGTCGGATGGTTCCACATTGGTGGGGCAAACTATTACTTCAGCCCCTACAGCTTTTAGCATATCGGTCTTTTCTTTCGATTGCTTATCGGTAGTAGCAAATATACATTTATAACCCTTGATTACTGCAGCAATTGCGAGTCCCATTCCTGTATTTCCACTAGTGCCTTCAACTATAGTTCCTCCTGGTTTCAACACGCCGCTTTTCTCGGCATCTTCTATCATCTTTACGGCCATTCTATCTTTAATGGAATTGCCCGGATTGAAGGTTTCAATTTTGGCAAGTATAGTACCTGGTATACCCGCAGTTATTTTGTTTAATTTTACCAATGGCGTATTGCCAATGGTTCCTAGTATATTGTTATGCCACATGGAGGGGAATTTTATATTTTATAATTGTTATTTTATATTTTTCTGCTATTGTCACCCTGAGCGGAGTCGAAGGGTTGTCTTCGATAAACTCTAACAGACAATTGTGCCTAGCGAGTTTATCGGGATATGAATAATAGCTTGTTACTTGCTGCTAATTTTCAGCAAAGATAAGAGCCTAACCTAATATATTATACCAATTCTTAAACTATAATAGTTCTCCGCCTGTGGCGGATTTAGTTTTTAGAATGGTAATGCCGAATATGTTTAGTCCCTCTTTTTTGGGACTATTATATATTGAGTTTCGGTATTATTAATCCTTGTCAGCCACCAAAGTAAGAAAGGCATCTTTACTATCGCGGGCTATTTGAGCTGCTCTACTTGTATAGGTTTCAATAAATAATCTATGGCTGAAACTTCGAAAGCCCGAAGTGCATGATCATTATATGCAGTAGTAAATACAACTTCAAAATTCACTTCGTCCAAAAATTCAAACAAACGGAAACCATCAAAGTTGGGCATCTCGATATCCAAAAAAACCAAATCGGGCTGATGTTCCTTGATAGCAAGTACCCCTGAAGGAACGTCTGCCGCCTCGGCAATCACATCCACATCTGTGCAGTTCTCTGCTAACAACGTTTTCAGAGTTCGCCTCGCACGGGCTTCGTCTTCTATTATAATTGCTTTAAGCATACTGCGAAGATAATTTCAATTCCTCAGTTTCAACTAATAAAACAAACTGCATACTATAAACTGCACACCCTAAACTGTAAACTAATAAATGAAAACAATTCACAAACCCAAACCTACATTTCATAGGACGAACCTAAAATAAAAAACGGAAAAGCTCCTTGTTTGCAGCATAAATAAAACAAAAAACATAATGAAATTAATTAAACTTTTAATGCTAGTAGGTCTCATCGGGATGATGGACTTCAATGCAAACGCAAGTACCTATGCTAACGGTCCTAAAATCAAAGATGTGAAACTTAGTTTGTTAAGTGACGAAGTTAACAACAATGGAACACAGGAATTTAAACTTGTTATTATTGTAAAAGGAGATGATAAAGACGAAGTAGCAAATGTTGCTGTTGAACTAGAAGCAACAGGTAACGCTCCTACACTATCTACAAGTAAAGTGATTGCAACCTTTAAAAAGAATTCAAGTACAACCAACAAAAAAAGGTATGTGAACAAGGACATCACTTTTTCAAAAGATGCATTGGGGCAAGAATATAATATTAAATTAACGATGATGGATGAAAACGGAAAGACCATTGGTTCAGCGATAAATGAAAAAGTAACCGCTGAAAATGATGGAAAAGCTACAAATGCAGTAGACAAAGTAATTGATGATAAAGAATCGAATCCCGACAGTTGCGACACCAAATATAAACTAAAAGAACTGGGATTTACCACTACTAACTCGGGTGGACTCTATATTATTAAGTTTGATTTTAATTTAGAAAAAGGAAGTGATGTCCCTACCAAGACTAAAATGGTAATGCAATTAACCAACTGTAATGGCCAAACCAATAATATACAAATCACACTTAAATATGATGAAAGTACATTTACTTGTAGCGGCAGCCAAGCCATCAAACAAGATAAGGATTGCCCATGGATACTCACCTATTGTGAAATAGGATTATATAATCCCTGTAGATTTAACAGCATCCACTTTCAAAATTGACCAAACAAAATCAAATGGTAAGGGTACTAGGGCAGTGGCCACATCAAGTAACGGTAGCCCTGGCTTATTAGACCTCTTTCATAATTCGATTCTAATAAATATAAAGGTTTGAAACACGAATTTTAAAACTTAGAAGGCTGCCCTTTTTTATTTACAGCAGCCCGCTGCGGCGGGGTGGCAAAATAACAGCTCCCAAAAAATATAATTTGATAAATACTTTCCTTAACTATGGAAAATGCATACGAGTAGCAAGCTGTTGTTTTGACCACGGTTTTGCATTGGGCCTCTCAAGCAAAAATCACCTTGGTAAATAAAAACACTTTTGCTTCCTTTTTGTGTAAAAAGGAAGCCCCGATAGTTATCGGAGTTCGCGGCGAGCGATACTACAATAAAATAAAGTGTCCGTTATAATTTGGCTTTTCTTACTTGAATTATGAAAGAGGTCTATTATAAAAACTGCAAACTCCCCGCTCCTCCCTAAATTCGCAAGCGTGAAATCAATCAAATACTGTCTGCTGATAGCTGTCCTTTGGGGTGGCTTTTCGGCATTTAGCCAGCAGCCTTATACTTGGCATTTAAGCGATGACGATGGTTTGCCCAGCAACGAAGTGTATCAAATATTTCAAGATAAAAAAGGCTATATATGGTTTGGAACTGATAATGGTGTGGCCAAATACGATGGTCGCAATTTTAAAGTATTCACCTGCGAAGGGCAAAGAGGAAAAGCACTTAGTTTTTTTAATGAAGACCCCAAGGGGCGAATTTGGTGTGTGAATTTTTCGGGTCAAATATTATATATAGAAAATGATAGTTTGCGGGTGCTAACTGCATGGGAAAAATACAACAAACTACATTTCCCCAATATTTGTATCGACCAAAATAATATTGTGTGGATTGCATCACAAAACAATCCAATATTTAGTTACAATCCCAGCACAAAATAATTTAAAGAACATCCTATACCTTATATTTCTAAATCTGCTTTTTATCAGATTGGTATCACGGGTTCTCAACTTTGGGTAGTTGCCGATTCGTTAGGTATCATGCAATATGATGGACACAATTTTTTGTCAGTTCCATTTGATAGATTAAGCAATAAAAACAAATCGAATAACTTATTGGGATACCTGCCCATACACCAGCCCGACGGTAGCCTGTTTGTAATAGAAAAAAATACAAACAAAGAAGTATATGAATTAAAAAATGGTAGAATAGTACCGCATCCAATTACCAAATGGGTGAAATCATTTGAAGGTTTTTATACCAATATTTTCAGAATGCCGAGTGGTGAATTATATGCAAGCACCTATAATGGATTACTATACTTTAAGAATGCCACAGCCGAACCTGAAGTTTTTTTGAAAGGCGAGCAAGTATCATATATAATACAAGACCGCGAAGGAAATATTTGGATTAGCACCCTCAAAAACGGGGTGTTTGTGATGCGTAACAGAAGTATACAAATGCTTAGTAGCGGCAATTCACAAATGCCAATTAATCCGCCAGCCTTTCTAGCCACAGATGGAAATGGAACCCTTTATTGTGCCCATAATAATGGATTGATAAGTATGATAGATGCCACTACCGGAAAATGGACAAAAACAATTGATGTAGGGGTAAAAAAAGATTGTGAATTATTACATTTTGATTTATATAATAATCGATTGTATGCAACTTACAATTCACTTATAGAATTAGATGCGAAGGGGAATATTATACAAGGAGGTTTAACAATACCGCATGCTAAAGGAATTGCAGTGGACGAACAGGGTAATTATATATATGCTGACCCAAATAATGCAGCCATCAGAAACAAAGAAAACAAACCCTGCTGCGGCAACTATCTCAATAAAACTTGGCTGAAAAATTTTAAGTGGATGACCCATGATGGGGAAACAGCTAAAAACCCAAAATGTTTTTTGCAGTTAGCCAATCAACGACCACGCTGTTTGTATTTAGATCGTGCAAATCAGACTATATGGACTTCATTTGTGGGAGGGATACAATACTTTAAAAATGGTGAAGCCAATAATCTACTCGATAAGTTTAGGAAACCAATTGTAGCATACAGATTTGCCGCTGCTACTGATGGCTCATTATGGGCAGGCACTACTGATCATGGATTAATTTGTATTAAAAACAACAGCATTATTAAACAACTCACAATTGCCGATGGGCTTCTGAGTAACTTTGTAAAAAGTCTCAGTGTTACAAAAAAAGGGGTTTGGTTTTATGCAGAAAAAGGGGTGCAGTTTTATAATTTTACAACAAGTAAAATAAGTAGCTTTACGCGTGAAGATGGATTGGTTGGAAATGATGTAAATGATATTTTGGCCACCGGAGGCAAAGTATGGATATGCACAAGCAAGGAATTCAGTTTTTCCCTGATGATTTGGACTGTTCGAGCAATACAGCACCACAAATATATATAACAGGTATTGCCATTGCAGAAAAAGACACTACACTATTCGATGGCATGAGTTTATCACACAATCATAACAATATCCGCATCGACTTCATAGGATTAGCATATAGTAGCAGGGGGCGTTTTGCATATCGGTATCGCTTGGTTGGGCTCGACAGCATTTGGGTAAACTCAGACAGTAGGAACAGTTTTGTCCGTTTCCCAAGCCTACCACCAGGTAATTATACTTTTGAAGTAATAGCAATGAATGAAGATGGTCTAGCCAGTGTGCCTGCTCAATTTCATTTTAATATTAACAAACCTTTTTGGCAAGCGTGGTGGTTTTATAGTATTATTTTACTTATAGCATTTATCACTTTGGGAATATTATATAAGATGAGAATGAAAGTGCTAGAAAAAAGAAATAATATAATAATTGAAAAGTCAAAATCGGAACAAGACTTACGGGCCAGTGAGCTTACAGCACTTAAGGCACAAATGAATCCTCACTTTATTTTTAATGCACTTAATAGTATACAAGAATTTATTTTGCTCAATGAAAAAGCAACCGCTCAAGAGTATTTGGGCAAATTCAGCAATCTCATCCGTCTATATCTCGACATGAGTCAAAAACAAAGCATTGGTATTGATGATGAAATTAAAACTTTACCTAGCACTGGAAAGTATCCGTTTCGAAGATACATTTACCTATAATATAACTGTTGACCCCAACATAAAGGTAGAAGAGAAATTAATACCGCCCATGATAATTCAACCTTATATAGAAAATGCATTGAAACATGGATTGCTTCACCGCAAAACCAATCGTAAACTCAACATCAATTTTGCCGCGAAGGACGATGAAACAATATGCTGTAGTATAGAAGATAATGGTATTGGGAGAAATGCAAGCATGCAGATAAATGAAAAGAGGGTAAAGAAATTTGATTCATTCAGCACCAGTGCCACAAGCCGCCGCTTGGAATTGTTAAACCACGGTAAGCACAAAACTATAGGAGTTGAATATCACGATTTGACAGACGAAGATGGCCTCCCGATGGGAACCTTGGTAAAAATATTTATCCCTGTTAGATAGATTTCAATAACAATAATATATACAACTATATATCTAATATTGCTACTTAATAAACGTTTTCCAGATATCGTTTCCAAATATGAGAACCATTAAAGTTAGCAGAATTATCATTCCTACTACTTGGGCTCTTTCCAATATTTTTTCGCTCAATGGGCGACGAATAATAATTTCAATTAATAAGAATACTACATGACCTCCATCGAGTGCTGGGATTGGTAATAGGTTCATAAATGCAAGTACCATCGATATCATAGCGGTGAGTGACCAAAACTTTGTCCAGTCCCAATATTCACCATAAAATTTCATGATACCTATGGGGCCTTGCACGGAATTGGAAGCTGATACTTCGCCAGAAAATATTTTGCCGAATCCTTTTAAGTTATCTGTAATAGTAGAGATGCCTTTGGTAATACTTGCGGAGAATGATTCGCCCAATGAATATTCTTTATGGTCTTGTTGAAATTCATCAAAGTTCTCCTTCATTAAAATACCTATTTTGCCTTCTTCACTTATTTTGCAGGGGAAGCTAACAGCTTTGCCAGCACGCCATACCTGTAACTCTATCGTTTTGTCCTTATAGTTTCCTAATGCTGCTATAAATTGATCTTGATATATGATAGTATCCGTGCTTACCTTCACAATTATATCTCCTTTTTCCACGCCAGCTTTCTTGGCATAATCTCCGTCAACTACATCTCCTACACTAAACTTAACTCGTGGCTGGATAAATCCTCCCTTAGTACTTTCTGATAGTTTATCGATAAAATTATTGGGGAGTATAATTGCCGAGTCTTTGCCATTGCGGTTTATATTGATAATTATATTGCTACCAAATAATATATCTGCCTTAAAAAGTTCGTCATAATATTTTATATCCTGTCCCACCACGCCCGTTATCATATCGCCTGTTTTAAAGCCTAATTCTTTACCCAGTTTCTCGGCAACTATCCCATATTTCATGCTTTTTAATGGCAAATGCTTTTCACCATTTACATAAAACAACATCCAAAAAATAAAGATACCCAATATAAAGTTTACAGTAACACCACCTAGCATTACAATCAATCTCTGCCATGCTGGTTTGGAGCGAAACTCCCACGATTGTGCTGGTTGTTTCATGGCTTCTTTGTCCATGCTTTCGTCAATCATCCCTGCTATTTTCACATAGCCGCCTAAGGGTAACCAACCCATTCCGTATTCTGTATCACCGCGTTTGAAAGAAAACAATTTGAAACCCCATGCATCAAAAAACAAATAAAACTTTTCTACTTTTATCCCGAATGCCCTCGCCGCCAAAAAATGCCCCATCTCATGCAGTACAATTAAGATTGATAATCCTAACAACATTTGGGAAGCCATTATTAAATAATTCATTTTTTATATAATTTTATTGTGATTTTTATTGGAAAATATTAATGTACAAAATTAAGCCATTGCCTTCATTGCACAATTTGTATAATATCAAGTTGGGGTAAAAAATTCTACGTTTCACTTCCTATTCCTATCCGAAAGGCAAAGCTCTGAAGCCAGTATCCGAGCCTCTGCATCGGTTTGGTATAAATCGTCCAAACTGGGCAATAGCTTAAAAGCTGCCTGCTGCAAGCATTCGCCAATAATATCACTCATTTGTATAAACCCAATTTTATCCTCCAGGAATGCTGCAACCACCACTTCGTTGGCTGCATTGAGCACACAAGCCGCATTACCACCTTTTGCACAAGCATCTATAGCCAATTGCAAGTTGGTGAAAGTATGATAGTCTGGTTTCTCAAAATTGAGACTGGGGAAGTTGGCAAAATCAAAACGCGGGAAATCATTCTTCAACCTTTGCGGAAAACCTAGTGCGTATTGTATGGGCAGTTTCATATCGGGCAAACCCAGTTGTGCCTTTAAGCTACCGTCGACAAACTGCACCAAACTATGTATAATAGATTGTGGATGAACTATGATATCTATTTGTTCATTCTTTAATCCGAACAACCACTTGGCTTCTATATATTCCAAGCCTTTGTTCATAAGGGTCGCCGAGTCGATGGTAATCTTGGCTCCCATTGTCCAATTGGGATGTTTCAGTGCTTGGGCTTTGCTAACTGCAGCAAGAAATGCCCTATCTTTTCCCCTAAAAGGGCCGCCCGATGCAGTGAGAATAACCTTCTCAATTTGATCAAGAGGCTCACCCACCAAACATTGAAATATGGCTGAATGTTCAGAGTCGACAGGAATAATTTCAACCCTATTTTCAATAGCAAGTTCACTGATAATACTTCCTGCCACAACCAGTGTTTCCTTATTGGCCAATGCTATATGTTTTTTTGCTTTAATGGCAGCGATGGTTGGTTTGAGTCCGCTGAAACCTACCATAGCAGTGAGCACCATATCAATGGTATCCATTTGCACCACTTGCTCAATGGCCTCGTTGCCACTATATACTTTTATAGCATGAAGCTTCAAAGCTTCTTTCACCTGATTATATTTTGTAGCATCCGATATTACCACCGCATTGGGTTGAAATTCGATGGCTTGCTCAATCAACAAATCGGCATTGCTGCCTGCGGTCAATACTTCCACTTCAAATAAGTTTCGCTGCTCCCGCATCACTTCTAAAGCCTGCGTTCCGATAGAACCAGTGCTACCTAGAATTGCTATATGTTTTTTCTTTTTCTCCATGTTTTTTTTAGTTTACAGTTGGCAGTTGGTCGTTTATGGTTGGCAGTTTAGCTCGCATTGAGACTGTTCGCTATCTACTGCCCAATGTCTACTGTTCACTGTCTACTGTCTACTGTTCACTGTTCACTGTCTACTGTCTACTATCTACTATCTACTACCCGCCGCGGCGGGCTGTCTACTGTCTACTGTCTATGTCTACTATTCACTGTCTACTACCCGCCGCGGCGGGCTGTCTACTATTCACTGTCTACTGTCCACTCCCTACGGCTTATACCCCGATTCCTTAAATATCTTATTATAATTTTTTTCTTTCATCAGCATTTCCAAAGTTACATTTTCATGTGTGTCCATATACTTTTTCACAATTTTGTATCCTACCCACGAACCCAATCGAGGAGCAGACTCTTGTGGCAATCCTTGTGTGAAAGGACCGTCCACAAAATAGCGTTCTGTTTTTTCTTTCTCATTACTATAAAAAAGTTTCTGCGAAGCAAAGTGTTCCCATACCTGTTTCTCATTTTTCTCCAACCATTTTATTTGCACTCCAGAATATAATCTTCTAATGCTATCATGCTCTTTGGGAATCATGGCATCAGTATAATATTCTTGCATACCACTCAAAATCATTCGCTGCATAAATAATGGGCTTTCGTCTTGCTCACCAAAAGTAAATCTATGCAAGGCGTCAGCTATCCGCTTGCCGAAATATTGAGGAGTGAATTTCTGATAGATATATTTGGGCAAATCGGGTAATGATTTATAGATAGCGTGTTCAGCTCCTAGAAAATAGTCCAAGCTTATACATATAGCTTTTTCAAACACCCCGCCATAAGCCCGCATGTCATTTTCAACGGTGATTAGCACAGGTAATGTTGCTTTTGGAAAATAATGTTTAAAGCGGCTGTAAACTTGTGCCGCTGCTTGGTCTATCTCCTTTGAATCTTTAAATTTTTCATGGACTTCCTTTTTTAAATACTGCATTCTCGAATTATTAAAAAGTAAGTGCTTTAGCGAGTCAAGAACTAATGGCTGTGGCATTTCAGGATATTGGCTCAACACAATTTGCGAAACCCAACCATAAAAAAAGTTTGGGTCGGCTCTTTTCAAACTATCGGTAAACTTAAAAAAATCGGCTTCTTTCAAATTCCAAATACGCTCATCAAGCCTAACAATATTAGGTTTGTATGCTTCCTCATCCACACTTACATCAAGCCTATTGTTTTTACAATTGCAAATGAAAAGCATTAGCAGACAAAGGGTTGAAATATTTCTCTTTGTTTTAAGGTTCATAAGTTCCAAATTTGCACTTCGATAAATAATGGGTCAAAAAGCCCACAAACATACATCTAACCTATAAACCTCAACTTTATTATATATGAAAAAGTTTTCAACTGTATTGCTCATCCTTGCAATTTGCAGCTCATCATTTGCCCAAACAGGCAAGAAACCTATTAAAACCCAACGCTTTGGTTTCCGTGCTTCACCCAACTTTTGTTGGATAAAATCAACCGACAAACTATTGGTAAATGATGGTGTCAAAATGGCTTTCAGCTATGGTTTTAACTTTCAAGAAAAAATAAATAAAACCCTTTGGTATGAAATCGGGATGGATATTTCAAGGATTGATGGAAGGTTAACCAATAATTACCCGCAAATCTTTAAACAAGTTACTCCCCTAAATGCAGATACCACTAATAAAGTTTCCTACAGCATGAAACTAAACTATATTGAGATTCCAATTTCTTTCGTAGGAAAAACTAACGAAATTGGTTATATGACATATACTTTTCAAGGAGGACTAACCCCAGCTATTTTATTATCACAAAATGCGACAATCAAAAAAGCTGATTCAGTTGGTGGTGATTTCAAAGGTAAATTAAACTCTAATCGTCCCGATGATTTTATTGCCACTTCCGATGACGTTAGCTTTTTCAGAATGGCATTTGTGATGGGTGCTGGCATGGAGTACGCTTTAACCAAAGACGTTTCTATTGTGGCCGGCATTCGTTATAGCAATGGCATGTTCCGCACCAATAAAAACAAAGCCTACGATAGCTATCGTACCAATTATTTTGCAATAAATGTAGGTATATTGTTTTAGTGAATAGTGAAAAACTAAACGTGAAAAGTATCGGTTAGCATTTATATAATACTATTCACAAGTGCCAAAAATAGCTCTTGCTCAGATTAACCCACATGTGGGAAATATCAAAGCAAACCTCGATAAAATTATATCATATACCCAGCAAGCCAAGAAGCAAGGTGCCTCATTGGTGGTATTCCCCGAGTTGGCCATTTGCGGCTACCCCCCACTCGATTTATTATACTTCGATGATTTCATAAAAAGCTGCACCGATGCTATAGCGGAACTAGCAGCAAGTTCGCATGAAATAGGAATTATTGTGGGCGGACCCTCTGTTAATCCTATTGCTGAGGGAAAAGATTTATTCAATTCTGCTTTTTATTTATACAAAGGCAAAATACAACAAGTGGTTCACAAAACATTATTGCCCACCTACGATGTGTTTGACGAGTACCGATATTTTGAACCCAACAAATCATTCAGCACCATTGAGCACGACGGAGTAAAGATTGCATTGACCATTTGCGAAGATATTTGGAACCTCACTGACGATCCTTTGTATACCCAAAATCCAATGTCGCAATTGCAAGATGCACATCTTATGGTTAATATTTCGGCCTCTCCATTTTCCTATAAGCAGCTTCATGCACGCACAGAAATTTTGCAGGCCAATGTCCTCAAATACAAGATGCCCATGGTATATGTGAACCAATGTGGTGCACAGACCGAGTTAATCTTTGACGGCGGCTCGATGGTAATTGCGACAAACGGGAATCAGTTATTAAAGTCAGATGCCTTTGAGGAATCGTTGGTTACAATTTCGTTAAGCGACCTATTGAAAAACCCTGTGGAAACATGCAGCACAGACAAAGAAAATGAATACGAACTTATTCACGATGCTCTCATTTTGGGCATACGTGACTATTTTCAAAAATCGGGTTTCACAAAAGGTATCCTTGGGCTTTCAGGCGGTGTAGACTCGGCATTGGTTTTATATCTTGCCTCAAAAGCTTTAGGTCCACAAAATGTTTTACCAGTCCTTCTCCCCTCTCAATATTCTTCTGCACATTCCATTTCCGACAGCGAACAATTGTGTGATAATATGGGTATTCAATTTAAAACTATTGGCATTAGTGATATTTTTGATAATTTCGTAGAAACCCTTCAACCTCATTTCGAAAACAAGGCTGCGAATATAGCCGAAGAAAATATACAGTCTCGAATTAGAGGGGTATTATTGATGGCTTTAAGCAATAAACATGGTCATATTTTGCTTAACACCAGCAACAAAAGCGAATTGGCGGTAGGTTACGGAACTTTATATGGTGATATGTGCGGCGGCTTATCAGTGATAGGCGATCTATATAAGACCAAAGTGTATGAACTGTGCCTCTATATAAATCGTGATCAAGAAATCATTCCCAGCAATATTTTAACTAAAGCTCCATCGGCAGAGCTAAGACCCGACCAAAAAGACAGCGACTCACTGCCAGATTATGATTTGTTGGATGCTATATTGCAACTTTACTGTGAAGAAAATCAATCGGCTAGACAAATAATTGAGCAGGGATTTGATTCTGAAACTGTAAACCGAACTTTGCATTTGGTGAACAACAGTGAATACAAACGAAAACAGACTCCACCTATCCTTCGGGTTTCGCCCCGTGCGTTCGGAATAGGACGCTTTTTACCCATCGTTGCGTCGTACAATTTGTAAGTGCTTGGTTTGCATGGGTACAAATTTTTAAAAATATTTTTGCCTAAAATACCCTTCTGCCTATATTTGCAGCCCGATAAGCGAGAGTAGCTCAGTTGGTAGAGCATCACCTTGCCAAGGTGAGGGTCGCGGGTTCGAGTCTCGTCTCTCGCTCGATAAAGGTGTTAGTGTGGTATTATTTCGGTAACTCACATCAACACCTTTTTTATTTAGTTATTTGAATAGATGCCGTGATGGTAATCCCGATAATTATCGGGAGGTAGACATCCCAGGACATTTATAATAGAGGGGAAGCTTGAGGGGTCAGTTCTTTATTTAATGCCGCGATGGTGGAATTGGTAGACACGCAGGACTTAAAATCCTGTGGCTTCACGGCTGTGCGGGTTCAAGTCCCGCTCGCGGTACGGGTTCTCAAGAGTTTTGATTCTTGAAAAAAACTTAGGTACAACATTGGTACAACAAATAAGATTGTTGTACCTTTTTTATTTTTACAAGGTATTATGTTTATGCGATAATATCGAAACTCAATATATAATAGTCCAAAAGAAAGGGACTAATCCCCTCCCACGCTTTCGGGATGTAGTTCGGCATTACCATTCTAAAAACTAATCCGCCTCAGGCGGAGAGCTATTATAGTTTAAGAATTGGTATAAGGAATGAAATGATCTTGTCGCAAATAGTTACTAAATTTGCAACAATAAACAAACTAATACATGACTAAAAGCATTGAAATACAGGTACTAAATAAAATCGGTAAAGCCAGACGGGGTTCGCTGTTTTTTCCTGAAAATTTCCTGAATCTCGGCACTGCCAAAGCGGTAGGTAAAGCCCTAATTATATAGAAAAGCAAATAGATGAAATTCCTGCCTACTGGTAGGCAGGGTATACAAACTACATGATTTGACGGAAGAAGAAAACACCACTATTGAAAATAAAAAAAGGATGAGTAAAAAAATAAAACCAGCCGAAAATGGCTTTAACGAGATATTGCTCTATACCACACCAAACGGAAAGGTGAAGGTTGAAATCTATTTACAAAATGAAACCATTTGGCTCACCCAACAAAAAATTGCCGACTTGTTTGGAGTGGATAGAACGGTAATTACAAAGCACATCGGCAATATTTTTAAAGAAGGGGAATTGAATGAAGCAGTGGTAGGTGCAAATTTTGCACATACCACTCAACACGGTGCTTTCAAAGGAAAAACACAGGAAACAGTTGCAAAGTATTATAATCTTGACCTGATTATTCCCGTTGGCTACCGTGTAAATAGCACCAGAGCAACAGCGTTTCGTATTTGGGCAACGGAAAGATTGAAAGAATATATCATCAAAGGTTTTACAATGGATGATGAACGGTTGAAAAACCCAAACAATATTTTTGGCAAAGATTATTTTGAAGAACAGCTTGCCCGTATTCGTGACATACGTAACAGCAAAAGAAGATTCTATCAAAAAATAACCGACATCTATTCATCTTGCAGTGCCGATAATAGTAGCGAAAATGAAACCACAAAAAAGTTTTTCGCAACCGTTCAAAATAAATTACATTTTTCTATAACAGGGCAAACCGCAGCCGAACTTATTTCAACACGGGTTGACAGCACTAAGGAAAACATGGGATTAACAACCTGGAAAAATGCACCGCAAGGGAAAATAAGAAAAACAGATATAGGCATTGCAAAAAAATATTTGAACGAAAAAGAATTGAATGGATTAAACCGAATCGTTACAATGTATTTGAACTAAGCCCTATTGCAGGCAAGCAAAGGTATAGTGATGTATATGAGCGATTGGGTAAAAAAATTAGATGCGTTTCTGCAATTTAACGAAGCAGCTATTTTAAGAGATGCAGGACGGGTTACACATGCAGGATTGGCTTTGGCTGAAAAGGAATTTGAAAAGTATAGTATGGAGCAGGATAAATTGTTGGAAAGTGATTTTGACAAGGCAATAAAAAAACTTAAAGATAAATAATTACATATCGGACACTAGCAAATTAGAAAAGCAAATAGCTGAAATCGTTTACAAACGGTATCAACTGACCGAGAAAGTAATAAAAATCATAGAAAAAAAATAAAACATATTTTTATTCACGAACACCATTAAAAAATAGAAGTGAAGTGAGTAAATTATGATATTAAAAAGAGAAAAATAAAAAATATATTCAATATGAAACGTCAAAAAGTATGGATGTTCACAGGTATTCCAAAAAGCAAGGAAAAGCTTAGTGAGTCAGAAAAAATTAAAATACAAAATCAATGTCAGCCGCTACTAGAAGTGTTGAAAAAAAAATATATCCAAAATGATATTAATAAGGAGTATAGTCAACTCGTAGACATCTATACTAGATGGTATCGGAACTATTTTTATTTTTGCGAAAAAATAAAATCAGAACATCCGGACAGAATCATGGATGAATTTGAAAAAAACTTTGTGCGGTTAGAATATTGTGGCAAAGACCAATTTAAGTTTTCCTATTTCTGGCATAACATCAGTAAATTTCAATTTATGGGAACCATGCAACATGCGTTGCGAGTTTTGTTTCGAAACTTTTCAAGATGTGAAAAAAAGTATTCTCCCCAAAGGTCATCTTCAAAAAAATGATGCCATAGCAGTTGTATTACAGCTTGCTAAATTGGGTTTCAGGCTGGGTAAAACTTAAAATTCTGTGGTTTCACGGCTGTGCGGGTCTGCCTGTCGGCAAACAGGTTCAGGTTTCGCTAGCGGTACACAATTAAGCTCTAATTTTCAGGGCTTTTTTTATGCTTGTTTTTGCGATAAGTTTGTGGTCTAAAATTATTCATACGCATTTACAAATGATCACCATACACGGAATAAAAAATTGTGATACCATGCAAAAGGCCTTTAAATGGCTCGACGCAAATAAAGTTCCATATAATTTTTACGATTATAAAACAACGCCTCCCACAGAAGGTATAGTTAAAGAATGGCTGACGCAGATTCCTATAGAAATATTGGTGAATACCCACTCGACCACTTATAAAAATCTTAGTGATTCGCAGAAAGCTGATGTATTAAAACCTCCCAAATGTTTTGGTATTATTCAAGAAAACCCTTCTATACTTAAAAGGCCAATACTTGATATTGATGGAAAATATATAGTAGGATTTGATGGGGAGAAATGGAGGAAGGAATTATGATTTTGTTCGCCGCGGTGAATGGGTTTGCATTGCCAATACACTTGAAACAAATGTTTTTACCTGCGGGCATACTTGCATTCCTACTATATTCACACTTTGATTATTATCCAAGTGTGAAGTTCTCATATTATGGTGGTATTTAGTTCATCGAACTCTTCACTAATTTATACTTTCAAAAAAAAACTGAAAACCATTTACCCCAAAAAGTCTATAATTGCACTTAAATTATTGTGGCCTACTTAATAAAAACCCAGCATGATTAAATATTATACCCGAATCATTTATTGTTTTTTTGCTATCGCCTTCACCAGTGCAATGGCTGATAGTTTAAGCAACAGTGCCCCCGCGTCAACCACAGGTGCCCCGGGCGAAAAAGATTGCACCACTAGTGGTTGCCACGAGTCATTTGCACTCAATAGTGGACAGGGTAGCAATACTTTGAGTGTACTAAATGGTGCAAGCAATTATATTCCTTCAAATACTTATACCCTTACCGCTGAGGTTGCTCACCCCAATCTCAACAGATTTGGATTTCAAGTAGTAGCCATCAAAGACAAGGACAGCAGCAATGTGGGAACTTTTACCTGTACTGAACAATCGAGAACACAACTCATTTCTGGTGCCGGGGGATTTGCCAACAGGAATTATATAACATATACTTACGATGGCACCAATGCTGTTTCGCAAGGCAAAGGCAAATGGCAGTTTAACTGGACAGCCCCAGTCACCAACGAAGGAAATATTACCTTCTATTTGGCTACCGTTGCTGCCAATGATGATGGAAACGATTTGGGCGATTACTGTTATACAAAATCATTGACACTTCAATCTGCTACCACAAGTATAAAGCAAAGCGAAAATAATATAATGTTTAATGTATTCCCCAATCCTGCAAACGATAAAATTGCTATCTCTTATTATTTGGATAAACCCTCCAGTATCAATATAGAATTATATGATATAAAAGGCAATAAATTGCAACAACAAACTTTGGTAAAAGGCTTTACAGGCAATAACCTAGTAGAAATGAATTTGCACGAACATGAAGCAGGTATCTATTTTATTAAATTAGAAATGGACAATAAAAGTATGTTCGAAAAAATCATCCTTTTTAACTAAAACTATATCCCAAGTATGAAAAAAAATATCATCACGGCTTCATTTACTATTATATTATTCTTGTTTTATTCTTTAATTGCCAAAAACGATGGCGGCCCTCCCTATAATACAAAAGCACCTGGAGAAAAATCGTGCAGTGGGACAGAAGGAGCCAATAGCTGCCATAGCGGTGGTATTGCCGACAATGCTGGGCCGGGAACTGCATCCATCATTTTCGACAATGGGAACACAACATATATACCGGGCCAAACATATATTATTAAACCCCGCATTACACATTACACCTTAAATAAATTTGGGTTTCAAATTGTTTCCCTTCGTAACAGTGACAACAAATTTACGGGCACCATCACACTTATTGATACAAACAAAACCAGAATGCAAAGTCCTACTTGGGGCTCTTACCAAGACCGTAATTTTGTGATGCACAGAATTGCAGGCACCGCACCCGTATCAGCCAATACGGGCGAATGGACTTACCAATGGAAGGCACCAAGCACCAACCAGGGAGCCATTACTTTTTATGCAAGTATGCTTGCTGCCAATGGCGATAACGCCAGCGATAAGAACGACCAAACTTATAATACCAAACTTATTATTACACCTTTCAATACTATTGAAAATGTTTCTACTGAACCCGTTGTTTCTGTCTATCCAAATCCTATAAATGATAATCCCAATATTACCCTTCATTTGGCAAATGCCCAAGCTTTACATTTTGAAATTATAGATTTGAATGGTAAAAATGTATATAATACCACTGAGCAAAAACCAAACACTGGCACACAAGTTTATCATCTGAATAATTTAAACTTAAGCTCAGGAATATATTTATTGAAAATAACTGGCATTGATTTTTCTTCAGTTAGAAAAATTGTAGTGGAATAACAATTCTCATTGCGACACGAAGTTTCAGGATTCTCCAAGTGACTCACCTCACCACCCAAGCATCCCAAAGGCTTGATTATCTATGCCATTCTCTACCATAGCAATCCACATTACAGGGAAATCCCTTTTCCAAAGCAGGGAAATCCATTGTTTTTTATTTGGTTTTTCATCCTTTTATTTGCACCATAACCATTTAAATTTCTTAAAACATGGCATACGATATACTATCGCTCGACGGCGGAGGCACTTGGGCTTTAATCCAAGTAAAAATATTACAACAACGCTATGGCATAGCTGCCAAAGGGCATGATATTTTAAAGAATTACGATTTGGTTATTGCCAACTCAGGCGGAAGCATGGTGCTTGCCGCTTTGTGCGTCAACAAATCTCTTAGCGAAATTGAAACCATGTTCCTATCCCAAGATGTTTTGGAGACCATTTTTGTTAGAAAGTTCTGGAGCCGATTGAATCCTTTAGGAGGTTTCTTTCCGCGATTCAAGACCGAAGAAAAACCTAAGGGCTTAACCGCACAACTAGGACCCGATTGCAAAAAACTAATGACGGAATTACCTACCCATATAGGCAAGCCCGAGCTACAAATTATTATAACAGGTTTCGATTATGACCGAGAACGAGCAGTATATTTTCGTTCCAATCTGGGTAGCAAACTCGAATCCTCTTATATACAAAGTACCGTGACAGGATCTCAAATCAGTGAATTCAAAACGTTAAGATTAATTGATGCAATTCATGCCTCCAGCAATGCACCTGTGCAGTTTTTCGATAACCCCGCCGAATTCAATTATGTTTTGACTAATGATCCTACAAAAGTTACGGCAAAACGCAGGTTTTGGGACGGAGCAATTGGCGGAAATAATAACCCTATCACTGCAGGAATATTAGAAGCATTGGCCAATGGTGCCCAAAGAAATGAAATACGAATTGCCAGCCTAGGAACTGCCAACACGTTACTACCAATTTCATTTGGCGATAGCGGAGAGCATACAAGTAACTATGATTGGCTTACAAAAAAAGGTAAAAATGAAGGCCCTGCTGCCGACATCAAAAAACTTTCAACTTCCGTTATCAGCGACCCTCCCGATGCTGCAACATTTATTGCACATCAAATATTGGAACTCCCATTTATACAAAACGATATTCGCCTTATTAGGATGAACCCCCTGTTAAAGCCAATACTAAATACTGCCAACGGTGAATGGGAAAAACCAGGAATCGATTGGGACGAAGCCAAGCTCGAACATCTTTTCAATATGGATATGGCAGTAACCAATGGCGAAGATGTACAACTCATCAGCAAGATGGCCGATCAATATTTTGAAGACTATTTCGACAACCAAGGTATAAGAGTAGGTGGCGAAAAACTAGATGCCATCCTAGGGCACAAGAAATTTAGCGAGGCACTGGGTGATTGGAAAAGGTGGTAACCCTAATATAATAAATCTCATTCATCATTCATCATTCATAACTTCTACCTACTTTCCCCTATTACATTGTTCAACAACATTACTAGATTTTCCACTTTCTTGTTATCTTCAACTGCGGGTTTTCTTGTTATTGTATCATTGCTTCCAATAGACTCATTCCCAATCTGATTATTGCCGAGAATAGCTTTTTTTCCATTCGAATATTATACTTGCAATGCCATGAAATGACTGTGGTTACGCTGCTTTCCAACCCTAGTGCCTTTTGTTGAATACCAAAAATAATCGAATTTGTTTATGGCAGAAAATGGAATCCGTTCTGTTGAGGGGATTAAATAATAATTATACTTTGTTAATGTAATTTCTTTGGAATCTAAGTCTATGATTGTTTTTTCATCGGGAATAAAAAAAGCAATCGGGAATGCGATTATGAATACCATATAAAATAAAATAGTATTGATTCGTGCCGAATATACTTTAATTTTCGGAAGCTTAGGAATAACAACACTTAGCACAGCATAAATAACATACCCAATTATATAAAAAACAATAAACCTACGTGTAGCTGAAGTATCGTTCGTTAACATATCACCACTGGTATTGGTAAGGTAATATTTGCTTAAGGAAAAATAATTGTTTTGAAAAGAACCAAGGGCAATTTTCAGGGGATCCTCTGTGTTCTTGTTATATATCCAATTCAATATATACTCAATCATATAAACAGCCAAAATGATTCCAGCGATTTTTAAAATGACGAGCCAACAGCCATTATTGAGCTTTGTTTTTTTTTATAGGTTCTTCCAATGTCATCCTGAGTTTGTCGAAGGGTTATTTTACGTTTTAATATTAGTTATTTTCCAGCAGATACACCACTTTTTGTCAGTTGATATCCGATCCCGTTTCCAGCAGCAGCTTGTGTTCATCAATACTAGTTATTCTGTAGTTCATTTCCATGTTATACTGCAAACTTAAGGTTCCGGTTTGTGCACTACCTACAAAAAATCTTTAACTAACAAAGCCCTTCAAAACGCCACCGGCGGCGGACATATTTCATAGATTGCCCACAAATGTAAAGCAAAAACCTAATTAGAAACCAAGTAGTTAAATATTTTTTATCGTAATAAAAACGCAGCACTCATAAACAATTAAAATCCACCCCTGAAAATTTAACCAATTCAGCCTTCAAACAACAAGCTTCACAAGTCAATTTATACAAAAGATTAGGGCTAAAAAATAACATAACAGGTTCGTTTGGGTAAAAGATGATGGTAAAATAAAAGACGACAGAGTAATTGAATCACTACTCGAACCGTCCACGATAGCTATCATGATGCAATCGGCTCGCAAAACGAATTGGGTTTTATAACCCACTAGGTATATATATAATCACCACATGCTACACCTCTAAAGAAATAAGTTGTTTTAACTCTTTATCATTGAGTTCGCCTAACCATTTCTCCCCTGTTGCAACGGTTAAATTTGCCAGCTTCTTTTTGCTGATAATCATTGCGTCTATTTTTTCTTCTAGGGTTCCTTTGGTAATTAATCGGTGAACGATAACATTTTGTTTTTGTCCGATACGGAAAGCCCTATCGGTTGCCTGTGCCTCCACTGCGGGATTCCACCACAAGTCGAAATGAATAACATTGGCTGCTGCGGTAAGATTGAGCCCCGTTCCTCCAGCTTTTAAACTTAATATAAAAGTGTCGGCCATTTTGGTGTTTTGAAACGCATCAACCATTTCATCTCTTTGTGCCCTAGTGCAACCTCCATGTAACAACAGCGATTTTTTACCAAAGTGGGCATGTATAATTTGCTGTAGCATTTCAGCCATTTCTTTGTATTGTGAAAATATAAGAACCTTCTCATTATTCTCATATATATTTTCCAAAATTTGCAGTAGCAATTGGGCTTTCCCCGATAATTCAGGAATGATATGATCGTTCTTTAAATATTGTGCTGGGTGGTTACAAATTTGTTTTAATACCACCAACAATTTCAGTATAATTCCCCTCCTATTTATCCCTTCTGCTTGTTCAATCTCTAGCATCAAATCATGCGTAATGTTTTTATACAATGCCGCCTGTTCCTTTGTTAAAGAGCAGTATTGATTGTTCTCTATTTTTTCAGGCAAATCATCTATAATACTTTTATCTGTTTTTATTCTTCGCATAATAAACGGAGCTGTAACTGCTTTAAAATTTTTCAGTTGTTTTTTATCTTGGTTTATTTCTATCGGCTTTGCAAATTCAGTATTAAACCAATTGATGTTACCCAAATAGCCCGGATTGGCAAAATCAAAAATACTCCAATACTCACTCAGCCTGTTTTCGACCGGTGTGCCGCTCATGGCTATTTTTATTTTGGCAGGAATTGATTTGATACTTTTTGTTTGGGCAATATCGGGGTTCTTGATATTCTGTGCTTCATCAACAATTACTGCATACCATTTCGTTTTTTTCAATTTTTCAAGATCGGTTCTTGCAACCCCATAAGTGGTAATTACCACATCAATATCTTTTGTTTCAAATTTTCTGCCCGGCCCATGAAAGGTATGTAAATTTAAGTCAGGAGAAAATTTCTTGAGTTCGTTTGCCCAGTTAGTAAGCAAAGTAGTTGGCACCACAACAAGTGCAGGCTGGTTCTTGAGAAAGCCCTCCTCTTTAAATTTGAGCAACGCCGTAATTACCTGCACTGTTTTCCCCAAACCCATATCATCGGCCAGTACAGAACCCAAACCAAGTTTTGCATTTTTATATAACCAACTAAAACCTCTGTACTGATAAGGCCTCAAGGTAGCAATCGAGTTTTTTGGCAGCGTTGTTTCTTCAGCTTTTAAAAGCTTATCAATTTCATTTTTTAGTTTCCTATCTATCTGCACAGGACTGTTATCATATTCATTACATAAAGCAGCCTGAAGTAGCTGGAAACTGTTTGGCATTCGTGGTTTTTCTAATCGTTCAATCACCTTTTTAACCAGTTCTTCATCCATCATCACGTATTCTTCTTTTATTTTCACTAAGCCATAAGTATTTTTCGCCAATGCTTCAAATTCAGCTTGTGTTATAAAAGTATTTCCCATCGCCACCCGCCATTCAAATGAAATCAAATCATCTAATGAAAAATACTTCCTGTTTTTTTCCTTCGCAGATAAAGCCATCGTAACTTGTGGCTTTAGTAAGTTCCTTAAACTCTTTGGCAACAAGGCTTTAATACCAAATAAATTAAGGGCAGGTAATACCTTTCTCAATATATCCGATAAGGTTTCTGTAGTATATTTAAGCTTCTGTTTTCCTTCTGTTTCAATCACAACATTCAACTCGGGGTAATACTCGCCCAATAAATTTAGGTTTTTTAGCAACTGCATTTTTTGCTCCCCTATATTATTTCTCAAAAAGGTATATAAACTTTCGACAGATGCTATATTTTTTTTGATACTTTTTACCAAAATCTCAACCTCAAATCCTTCATCATTGTTTAACTCAGTTACTTGTATGATGGGAGTTACGTCCTTATTCCCAATAAAAAAACGCTTAAGCCACAAATGTATACTATTGGGAATTTGTTGCTCACTGAATTGGCTAAAAGAATGAACTTTGTCATTGAAAAATATATCGAATACCTTAGTATCAATAGCTGTATATTTCTTAGGCAAGGTTAATAAATTAAAAGCCCCTTTAATAGAATTATTGATGAATAAAGAACAGACCAACATCAGGGCTTCTTCTTTGTTCGTAGATAAAACCTGTTTAGCTGTACTTGTTTTTGACGTCTTTTTATCAATCCCTTTTTGTATATAAACGCTATCGGAAGGAAGCCAATCTAGCAATGATTGAAAAACTTTATTGATGCTATCATTTAACAGGGCAGGCACCCATTGAATCTTATAATGCGTGTCGGCAGAATATTGAAAAATTCTAGGCAGGATTCCCGATCTTTCAACTAGGATATTGCAGAACCGAAAAGCTCGATATAACACGTTAAATGAATCAGAATAATTTACCAAATGCTTACTTTCTGTTTGGGCCAAGAGTATAAGCAACTGTTCGAGAGTTAAGGGGTTTTGCTTGCCGTTAATCGAGCTTTCGATTAATATAGTGCCATTGTTGCTGAAATTAATTTTAAAATCGTGAAATCGTTTTTCTTCATGGATGCTTTTCGCTTCTGCCTTTTGTATTTGCAAACTTTTACTTTCAAGTTTTGCTGCATGTTTATAAACGGATTGTATTTGCGATTTAAAATCACCAGAATAAAATAGTGTGTTGGACAAAAACAGATTTGGTATAATTTGCTGCAAATTTTCTACCAATGAAAAATCAGGTATTTCTTTTAACAATAGGTTAGCGGCCTTTGGCTTCTTTTCTTCTATACAATCATCAAAACAAATTATCCGCTCTTTTTCTAAACTACTTATATTAATATTGAGCTTTGCCAACTCGGCTAGCAAATCAAAATTGTGAAGTTTAAAAACCAAAAAAGGGTTTTGGTCAATCTCATTTGCAATCATGTATATAACTGCGGCTAGGTGTTTACAAGGTACCGCCCAATCAGGGCAATTGCAGTTGAGTTTAATATCCTGCCAACTTTGCGGAAAAAGTTTAACCTTATTTTTCTCGGCAATTTCCATCAGGTTTGTAGGCAGTTCACGGTTCAGTAAGCGAGATAATATCAGGGGATTTCCTTTTATGTTATTAAGGAAAATATTCTTCTCTGGATCAAAAAAAGGAGGAACGATAATATTGACAATATAGGGTTTCGGTCTGCTCCCATTTACTTTAGCCTCAATAATATTGTTTGTAATTTTTATAGTTGATACTGCACCTTTACGGGCGTAACTTTTACCCCTATCGAGTCTATTGTCAAAATCAATTCTGTCTAAAGCTTTGAGCCACTGTTGCCCCCACCAAGTACGTCCAAAATCTTGTTTAGTATTGCTTTTAAGAATTGCTGTATCATCCATTATTGTGTCTGATTTTAAGGTGAGAGATTTAATATTACAAACATAATTGATTTTTGAAAGAACTATATATACTTTCAAACAATGTTCTACCGAATTATCAACGGATAAAACAAGGATAAAAGTATCAAAATATGATGAGTGACATTGAAATGCATTCGTATGGAAAGATCAGACGGCAGTGCTAGAGGTAAAACTAAAAAACCCCATCTAAATTAATAGACGGGGTTTTAAATAATCCGGCGACGACATACTTTCCCAGATTTTACTCAAGTATCATCTGCCCTGACTGGCTTAACTTCTCTGTTCGGAATGGGAAGAGGTGGACACAGTCGGTATAATCACCAAAAAGATCATAAAGTTCTTATAAATTTGACATGAAAAGAAAGAAAATGTAAGATTGGAGTACGTTACCTGCGTTAAGGTATAAAAAATTTATTAAGTCTTCAGACAATTAGTACTGGTTAGCTTTGATGTTACCACCTTTACACTACCAGCCTATCAACGTAGTAGTCTTCTACGGTCTTCAATGAGATCTCATCTCGAGGTGAGTTTCATACTTAGATGCTTTCAGCATTTATCTCGTCCATACTTAGCTACTCTGCACTGCGGTTGACACCACAACAGATACACCAGAGGTATGTCCAACCCGGTCCTCTCGTACTAAGGTTAGGTCCTCTCAAATCTCAAACGCTCGTATCAGATAGGGACCGAACTGTCTCACGACGTTCTGAACCCAGCTCGCGTGCCACTTTAATCGGCGAACAGCCGAACCCTTGGGACCTTCTCCAGCCCCAGGATGTGACGAGCCGACATCGAGGTGCCAAACCTCCCCGTCGATATGAGCTCTTGGGGGAGATCAGCCTGTTATCCCCGGCGTACCTTTTATCCTATGAGCGATGGCCCTTCCATACAGAACCACCGGATCACTATACCCTACTTTCGTACCTGCTCGACTTGTATGTCTCACAGTCAAGCCTGCTTATGCTATTGCACTCTACGCACGGTTACCAACCGTACTGAGCAGACCTTTGGAAGCCTCCGATACATTTTTGGAGGCGACCACCCCAGTCAAACTACCCACCATGCAATGTCCCCCGCGTGGCGGGGTTAGACTCCAAGTAAATAAAGGGCGGTATTTCAAGGTTGGCTCCACAGATACTGGCGTACCCGCTTCAAAGCCTCCCGCCTATCCTACACATCATTTACCCAAAGTCAATGCAAAGCTATAGTGAAGGTGCACGGGGTCTTTCCGTCCCGATACGAGTAATCGGCGTCTTCACCGATACCACAATTTCACCGAGCTCACAGTTGAGACAGTGTCCAGATCGTTACACCATTCGTGCAGGTCGGAACTTACCCGACAAGGAATTTCGCTACCTTAGGACCGTTATAGTTACGGCCGCCGTTTACTGGGGCTTCGATTCAAAGCTTCGCATTGCTGCTGACTTCCCCTCTTAACCTTCCAGCACCGGGCAGGTGTCAGGCCTTATACTTCATCTTTCGATTTTGCAAAGCCATGTGTTTTTGTTAAACAGTCGCCTGGACCATTTCTCTGCGGCCCTACCGAAGTAGGGCACCCCTTTTCCCGAAGTTACAGGGTTAATTTGCCGAGTTCCTTAACTGTGATTCACTCGAGCTCCTTAGAATATTCATCTCGACCACCTGTGTCGGTTTGCGGTACGGGCTAATGCTGAGGCTTTTCTTGGAAGGAATTTTATATTTTCGCTTCGCCCGAGGGCTATGCTCAACGTACACTTTCGTCCGTACGTAAATACCACGTTCCTCCGTCCCCTTCAGCTGGTACAGGAATATTAACCTGTTGTCCATCGGCTACCCTGAATCGGTTCGCCTTAGGCCCCGACTAACCCTGATCCGATTAACGTTGATCAGGAAACCTTGGTCTTTCGGAGTGAGGGTTTCTCGCCCTCATTATCGTTACTTATGCCTACATTTGCTTTTCTGTACACTCCAGCAATAGTCACCTATCACCTTCGTTGTATACAGAATGCTCATCTACCACTCATTGCTGAGTCCATAGCTTCGGTACTATACTTGATGCCCGTTTATTATCCACGCTCCGTCGCTCGACTAGTGAGCTGTTACGCACTCTTTAAATGAATTGCTGCTTCCAAGCAAACATCCTAGCTGTCTGTGCAACGGAACCACGTTAGTTCAACTTAGTATAGATTTGGAGACCTTAGCTGATGGTCTGGGTTCTTTCCCTCTCGCCCTCGGACCTTAGCACCCAAGGGCTCACTGCCAGGAAACATATTATCAGTATTCGGAGTTTATCTGAGCTCGGTAGGTTTTGACACCCCCTCACCCAATTAGTAGCTCTACCTCTGTAATACTTATACCTGACGCTGTTCCAAAAAACATTTCGATGAGTACGAGCTATCTCCCAGTTTGATTAGCCTTTCACCCCTACCCACAAGTCATCCGAAAGCTTTTCAACGCTTACCGGTTCGGTCCTCCATTCCGTGTTACCGGAACTTCAACCTGCCCATGGGTAGATCACAAGGTTTCGCGTCTGCCCCTACTGACTAAACGCCCTATTCAGACTCGCTTTCGCTTCGGCTTCGTTCCTTAAAAACTTAACCTTGCCAGTAAGGAGCAACTCGTAGGCTCATTATGCAAAAGGCACGCAGTCACCCCACAAAAGGGCTCCTACAGCTTGTAAGCGTATGGTTTCAGATTCTTTTCTCTTCTCTATTCGAGATTCTTTTCACCTTTCCCTCACGGTACTAGTTCGCTATCGGTCTCTCAGTAGTATTTAGCCTTACCAGATGGTGCTGGCAGATTCCCACAAGGCGTCTCCGACCCCGCGGTACTCAGGATACTGCTATCCAACACATATTTACGTTTACGGGACTATCACCCGCTATGGTGTTTCTTTCCAAAAACTTCAACTTGAATGTGCATTCATGTGCAGTCCTACAACCCCGTAATAGCCGAGACCACTACGGTTTGGGCTGTTTCCCTTTCGCTCGCCACTACTCAGGAAATCACTATTTGTTTTCTTTTCCTCCGCTTACTTAGATGTTTCAGTTCAGCGGGTTGGCCAATTTAGGTCCATAAATGGACAGGTTTCCCCATTCGGAAATCCACGGATCGAAGGTTATTAGCACCTCCCCGTGGCTTATCGCAGCTAGTCACGTCCTTCATCGCCTCTGAGAGCCAAGGCATCCCCCATACGCCCTTAGTAACTTATATTAAAATTGTAAACCTTAACGGTTTAATTGTTTCGTATCGACAAAGATTTACTCGTTTGTCTTCTTCTCTTACATTTTCTTTCAACATGTCAAAGAACTTTTCCTAGACTTTCCTAGGATTGTTGAGAATTACGGAGTCGAACCGTTGCATTGCTGCATGACCAATCATATTCCCAAATGGGTGTTTTGTACAATTAACTTTTTCTTATAAAGTGGAGAATATCGGAGTCGAACCGATGACCCCTAGCTTGCAAAGCTAGTGCTCTAGCCAGCTGAGCTAATTCCCCATTCTGTTGTCCCGAACAGATTTGAACTGTTGACCCCTACATTATCAGTGTAGTGCTCTAACCAAGCTGAGCTACGGGACAATTTCAGTTAATTTTTTTAAATTGAAATCATCAAAGCATAACCCAGAAGTTTTTTTTCTGAACGCTTCCTGGCGTTAATTGTCCATGCACCATGTAAAGAACATTAAAATAATTTGAAGAAAGAAAGAAATAGTGAACTCGTTTATTAAATGAGAAAAATACTAGATAACTCTAGAAAGGAGATGGTCCAACCACACCTTCCGGTACGGTTACCTTGTTACGACTTAGCCCCAGTTATTGGTTTAACCTTAGGCCGCTCCTTGCGGTTACAGACTTTAGGTTCTCCCAACTTCCATGGCTTGACGGGCGGTGTGTACAAGGCCCGGGAACGTATTCACCGCATCATTGCTGATATGCGATTACTAGCGAATCCAACTTCATGGAGTCGAGTTGCAGACTCCAATCCGAACTGAGGGTACTTTTTTGAGATTTGCTTCACATCGCTGTGTTGCTGCCCATTGTGGTACCCATTGTAGCACGTGTGTAGCCCTGGACGTAAGGGCCATGATGACTTGACGTCGTCCCCACCTTCCTCACTACTTACGTAGGCAGTCTCTTTAGAGTCCCCAGCATAACCTGATGGCAACTAAAGATAGGGGTTGCGTTCGTTGCGGGACTTAACCCAACACCTCACGGCACGAACTGACGACAGCCATGCAGCACCTTGTTTTGTGCCCCGAAGGGAAATCCTGTTTCCAGGACGGTCACTAACATTCAAGCCCAGGTAAGGTTCCTCGCGTATCATCGAATTAAACCACATGCTCCTCCGCTTGTGCGGGCCCCCGTCAATTCCTTTGAGTTTCAACCTTGCGGTCGTACTTCCCAGGTGGATTACTTAACGCTTTCGCTTAGTTGCTGACAGTGTATCGCCAACAACGAGTAATCAACGTTTACAGCATGGACTACCAGGGTATCTAATCCTGTTTGATCCCCATGCTTTCGTGCCTCAGCGTCAGTTATGGTTTAGTAACCTGCCTTCGCAATTGGTGTTCTGTATCATATCTAAGCATTTCACCGCTACATGACACATTCCAGCTACCTCAACCATACTCAAGTCTGACAGTTTCAATGGCAATTTTACGGTTAAGCCGCAAACTTTCACCACTGACTTATCAAACCGCCTACGCACCCTTTAAACCCAATAAATCCGGACAACGCTTGGATCCTCCGTATTACCGCGGCTGCTGGCACGGAGTTAGCCGATCCTTATTCTTACGGTACCGTCATCACTCTACACGTAGAGCTTATTCTTCCCGTACAAAAGCAGTTTACAACCCATAGGGCCGTCATCCTGCACGCGGCATGGCTGGTTCAGGCTTTCGCCCATTGACCAATATTCCCTACTGCTGCCTCCCGTAGGAGTCTGGTCCGTGTCTCAGTACCAGTGTGGGGGAGCATCCTCTCAGACCCCCTAGACATCGTAGGCTTGGTGGGCCATTACCCCGCCAACTACCTAATGTCAAGCATGCCCATATCTATCCGCCGGAGCTTTGATGGCTAAGAGATGCCTCTCGACCATATTATGCGGTATTAATCCCTCTTTCGAGGGGCTATCCCCCAGATAAATGCAGGTTGCATACCCGTTACGCACCCGTACGCCACTCTCATAGCCTTGTATTGCTACTCAACTAATCCCGTTCAACTTGCATGTATTATGCCTGCCGCTAGCGTTCATCCTGAGCCAGGATCAAACTCTCCATAGTAAAAGATGTTTGAAAATTGGCTCACTTAATTTTTTAAAAATTCACAAACTCAAAAGAATTTGCGAGAGTCCACTATTTCTATCAATACTTCAAAGAACTTTAGATTTATATATTGTGTATTAAATCTGTCATTTTAATAATCCCTGAAACCTTCCGGTTTTTTTGGTAAATCACTTTCGATTTTGGGACTGCAAAAGTAGGGGTTTTTATTGAACTACAAAATTATTTTTTACTTTTTTTTCTTGGGCTTATTCAAGGGTAAAAATTGCTCTGTTTTTCTAATAGTTCCTACGTTTTTGGGGCTGCAAAGGTAGGTAGGTTTTATATATATCCAAATTATTATCTAATCTTTTTCTTATAATTATCTCAATGCTTTGTTATTCAGGTAGAAGAATTTCTTTGCTCCGATTTTAAGTGCCCTGTTTTGAGTACTGCTCCTTAATTTTGCAGCACCAATGATTAATTACTTTCAGATAAAAGATAGCAAGCTCTCCCCTATTAAACAGTATGAAAAAAGCTGTTGGATTAGTGTTGTGGCTCCTACAGACGACGAATTAAAACAACTTCTCGAGGATTTTCCATTGGCAGAGGACTACGTTAATTACCCTCTTGATGTGGACGAGAAAGCACGCATAGAGAAGGATGAGGATGCATTTTTTGTACTTATGAGGATGCCCCACTTCGTCGGGCTAAAGGAGGAAGTGCCTTTTACTACTATCCCTTTAGGTATTATTCTCACCAAGGATAATATCATATCTATATGTAAAGAGGACAACGTAATAGTAGAGGAACTGGAAAATGGTCGTATTAAAGGTGCGAACCCGGGAAAGAAATTCAGATTTCTATTGCAGATATTATTAAAGGCAGCTAGTAAATACCTCACCCATTTACGTGAGATTAATAAAATTGTAGATGGATTGGAAGATAGCCTACAGATGTCGATGCGGAATAAAGAACTGATGGAGTTGCTGAAGTACCAGAAGATCTTGGTCTACTATACTACTGCTCTTAAATCGAACGAGCTGATGCTTGAAAGATTACAGAGAAGCGGCAATTTTAGTAATTACAGTGATGATGCAGAATTATTAGAAGATGTTATCATAGAATTTCAGCAGGCGATTGAGATGACCAATATATCAAATAATATCCTCACACAGATGATGGGAGCTTATGCCTCCATCATTAATAACAATATGAATATCGTAATTAAGTTTCTTACTATAATTACGATTACTTTAGCCATTCCTACTTTGATTGCTAGTTTATATGGTATGAATGTCCCTTTACCTGGTCATAACAATCCAGATATGTTTAAATATATACTCGCGTTTTGTTTTGGACTAATTACTTTAGTGATGGTATTCTTTTATAGGAGACGTTGGTTTTAATTTAAACTATCAATAGCTATCATATATATAGTTCCTAGAATTAATATTTAAATGGATGAATGGTTGAGCCCGCAAACAGTATTACAGGGCATATACAAAGGTGTGTTCCCAATGGCAGATGCTGATGGAGATGGACAAATACACTGGTACGATCCGGAACTGCGTGGCATAATCCCACTTGACGGACTTAAAGTGAGTCGCTCGTTACAAAATATTTTGAACCGGAATACATTTGTGATTAAAGTTGACACTTGTTTTGAAGAAGTGTTGCGAAAATGTGGGAACACTAGGGAACAGAGTTGGATAAACGAACAAATAGTTGAAACATACTGCGGACTTCACCATATGGGATTTGCACACAGCGTTGAGGTTTTTGAAAATGGCAAGTTGGTGGGAGGCTTATATGGTGTCGCTGTAAAAAGGCTATTTAGCGGTGAGAGCATGTTTCACTTGGTTCCTAATGCTTCAAAAATAGCACTATATTATTTGGTTGATATTCTAAAAAAGAATAACTTCACTTTATTAGATACACAATATATAAATCCTTTTCTCGAACAGATGGGCGGGATAGAAATAGAAAAAGAAGAATATCTGCGGCGATTGGAGGAAGCGATTGAGTAGGTGGTTGGTGAAAACACGCAACCACGGGCATTTGAAATTACGAATTACGATTTTATATGAAACATACAATTTTTATAATAGCAATGATATGTACATCATTTGCAAGCCAAGCCCAAAAAGCGGAGAAGCAAATTTTATTAGTATTGGATAGCCAAAGTGCCTGTTGGAACCGCGGGGATATTGAAGGTTTTATGCAAGGATATTGGAATAATGATAGTCTGAAGTTTATTGGAAAGAATGGTTTACGTTATGGATGGCAGCAAACTTTGGACGCATACAAAAAAGGATATCCCAATAAAGGGGCCATGGGCACTTTGCATTTTGGTATCTTAAATATTAATGCAATTACTAAAGGTCTTTATCAAGTGGTAGGAACTTGGCAAGTAAACTCTACCAAAGGCGAACTGAAAGGTGTCTTCTCATTACTGTTTAAAAAGATTGATAGCAGATGGGTTATTATTGTGGACCATACAAGCTAAGGCGATTTACCATGTGCCTCGCCGCGGCGAGTAGCATGTATGATATACGATTTTTGATTTACGATTTTGTCACACCGAGTTAGCTTGTCTTGAGCTTATCGATGGGAAGGGTTACATTTAAGATACTAAATTGATGAAACATACAATTAGGCGTAATAGACAAAAAGTAGGCTGGGAACAAACAGATGTTATTATTAACGAATTAATAAAACACAAAAACAATATTAGACCTCTTTCATAATTCACATACGTATATGGATAAATAAATCGAAGTTTTTAGTGAATAGAAACTATTAAGTATGAACTTTCATTTATGTAATGGAAAGAAATACAGAATTACAAAGTCGACAAATTCAAACGATTGGTAGGCGTATCAATAGATACATTCGGCAAAATGGTAGTGGAGTCTATACGAT
>Ga0163151_10000811_pt1 | contig 54327 bp, 58 predicted proteins | sample OliLakLV19MP5IB2_FD_145596 | JGI IMG/M metagenome (GOLD analysis project Ga0163151, IMG submission 145596) | Freshwater microbial mat bacterial communities from Lake Vanda, McMurdo Dry Valleys, Antarctica - Oligotrophic Lake LV.19.MP5.IB-2 | ecosystem: Environmental > Aquatic > Freshwater >...
TCCTTGGGGTCGGTTCGCGAAGCTGAAATCTTCGCGACACTTCTGTTTTACCCCATGTTCTCGGGGTCCCCAAATGGTTCATCGCGATCTCCCCGCAAAGGCGGGCTCATTGCTGTGCATAGCTCAGGTATCAACAAACAGCCGACAGATTACCTCTTGAAAGGAGTATTCTAATAAATCGACTAACAGTGTCACTGGCAACCGTCTTTTTGTTCGCATTTGGCGTCATCGGAGCTGCGTCGCACAGCGCATTCGGCGCTGATTCAGCCAGCGAAAAAGCCTGATCCTGGAGCCCTGACGGCGCGAGTGGCCACGGCGCTGCCTGGTGCGGCGGGTGAACTACATCGTTACGCAGATCTTCGGGAAGATGGATCGGGATGGCATCGTCCACGCGCCGTTGACTTCGGACGCGGAGTTCTTCCTCCGTATCCATTACACTTCACGCAGCCTCCAGCAGTTGAGTGATATTGCATATGGAATCATCAGCTTTGTGAAGCGCTGTTTCAAGTTTGCTTTTTGGACGTGCAGCGGGGGCGGGTCGAGGGTCTTTGGTTTCCTTTGCAACGGCTGTCTGAGATAGGGCAGTCGCTGCCCTAAATTCTCCAGTTTCATCCAGCCGTCAAGCGATACGGCCAATTCCGACAGTTCCCATCATTCCAAGATCTTCGTGGTCCAGGATGTGGCAATGGTAGGGGCTGACCCCCTCAAAATCGCGAAAGGCAACCCGAAGCGTCTGAGTGGAGTGGGCACGGATGTTTACCGTATCCTTCCAAACTGGAATCGGATTTCCGTTGGGGCCCAGGACTTGAAAAGGGTTGGTATGAATGTGAATGGGGTGATCCATGCCGGTCGCATTGACGAACTCCCAATCTTCCACGGAATCCAGATTCACGCGGGTATCGATGCGGCTCTCACTGAAAGCTCGCCCGTTGATTGTGAAGTTCATCATGCGCTGGCCCAGCCGGAAGCTTCGTTTCATCGTTGGAGACGGCAGGAGATCAATCTCGACCAACTGGCCCGGAAGCGTCCACGGGTTCTCCGCCGTTCCTTCGTAGCGCAAAGAGGCGAGCAGGATTGGCCGCTGCGCGTTATTGCCGCCGCCCCGGTTATACGGCATGTTCCAGAACACATAATCCCCGGCAGGGCGGTTGCCGAGAATCATCACTTCGATACGTTCTCCCGGAGCAAGGAGCAGGTCCTCCATTTCAACGGGCGACGCAGTGGCCCCGCCATCCGCCGCGATGACGTGAAACGTATGCTGGTCCAGTCGTACATGGTAATACCGGGACGCGGAAGCGTTGACCATGCGGAGCCGCAACCACCCTTGATCCTGGACGTTGAAGACCGGATTTGCTGCACCGTTCACCGTGATGAGCGATCCCTCACGACCATTCATTCGCGCCATCATGCCCGGCTCAGAAAACTGACCGTTTGCCGATACAGCGAAGTCCTGCAGGAAGAAGAGCGCTTCCGGTGCCGCCGCGATTTCGGGGATCCGATCGAGTGCCCCCCTGACGATGATGGGGCCTGCCAGTCCGCGAGAGACTTGTCTGGCTGCGGCTCCGTGAACGTGGGGGTGGTACCAGAATGTGCCGCCAGGATGATTGGCTGGGAGGGTGAAATCATAGGTCTGCGCGGCTCCAGAGCCGACGCGGATCATGATATTGTCGGCGCTGCCGGTCGCCGGAATGTGTAAGCCGTGGAAGTGCAAATTCGTGGCCTCGGGCAGCGCGTTCCGGAAGTCGACGACCACTCTTTCGCCCGGATTGACTTCTAGTGCCGGGCCGGGGACGCGCTGCGAATAAGCGAACGCGAGGGCTGCCCGGCCGCCGAGCGTAACCCACTCCTGGCGTGCTTCCAGTTGGAAGGAATGAACTGGATCGGCGTCTTGTGCCTGGACTACCGAACGCGAAAGAGCGGGCACGAAAGGCAATGCCTTGAGCAACGACCGTCTTTGAATTGTAGACACTGTATTCCCCGCGACCTCACTTGGTGTCATTGCAATTGGAGCGCCACCGCGCGGACCCAGTATTTCGGAGCCGATCCCCGGCTTGACAGTTGGTCAAGTTGCGGCTTCGTCTGGAGTACGCACAGCCGTTAACCCAGCCACGGCTATTGCAGTGGCGTTCGAATTGCAGCTCCTTTCCGCATTAGCCGTGATGCAGACCGGACGGCTACAATCTTCTATCCACGCCGGAGAGGGAAACCATCCGTTATCCAGCAGGTCCTAAGCATAGAGCCTATTCAGGCAGCAACCGCAGGAGTGAAGGAACACCGCAGTGAAAATGAATTCTCTATCGCGTCGCCAGATCATGAAAGCCACGGGCTGCCTCATGGCGGCTGAAGGTCTAATTCCTTTGTTTTCCCAAGCGTCCGCGACAGATGCAACAACACGGCCGTCGGCTTTAACAGGAAGCGTCATCGACTTAACCATTGACGAAACGCCGATTCGCATTGGCAACAGAAACGCGAAAGCGGACACGGTCAACGGTACCCTTCCGGCCCCTTTAATTCGATTGCGGGAAGGACAGGACGTCACTTTGCGCGTAACCAATCGGCTCAAAGAATCATCCTCAATCCACTGGCACGGAATCTTATTGCCGCCCGAAATGGACGGCGTACCCGGCGTTAGTTTTGCGGGCATCCCGCCGGGAGACACTTTCACCTACCGCTTTCCTGTCAAGCAAAGCGGGACCTACTGGTACCACAGCCACTCAGGCGGGCAGGAGCAGCGGGGTGTTTATGGACCGATGATCCTGGATCCAATCGAGCCGGATCCCTTCCAGTACGACCGGGAGTACGTCGTGATGCTGTCCGACTGGAGCTTCGCTTCCATGGAGTCCATGATCGGCAATTTGAAGAAGCGATCAGGTTACTTCAACTTTCAACAACGAACGATGGGTGAGTTCCTGGCCGATGCAAAGCGGAAAGGTTTGGGACCAACCTTCGACGACTACGCTATGTGGGCCAAGATGCGGATGGACGCTACGGATCTACTGGACGTCACGAGCAGCACCTACTCCTTTTTGATGAACGGTCTGTCGCCTGAAACTAATTGGACCGGGTTGTTTCGTCCCGGAGAGCGCATCCGGCTTCGCTTCATCGAAGTCGGCGCGATGACCTTTCAGGACGTGCGAATTCCTGGACTCAAGATGACGGTTGTGCAGGCCGATGGGCAGAACATACAGCCCGTCGAGGTTGATGAGTTCCGGATGGGTCCGGCGGAAACTTACGACGTCATCGTTGAGCCTAAGGAAGATCGGGCCTATACGATCTTCGCCGAGACATTGGACCGCAGCGGCTATGCACGAGGAACCCTCGCGCCGCGTTTAGGGATGGCCGCTGAGATCCCGCAGCGCCGCCCGCGCCCAACCCGCGGGATGGAAGACATGGGAATGGACATGGCCGGGATGGAGATGGGTGCCGGTGCCAAGGGCCATGATACGAAGGGCATGGAAATGAAAGCTCCGCCCGCGGCACACGACCATGCCGGTATGCCGGGTCCGAAAAAGCAAGCAGTCGAGCGAGAGATGAAAATGCCCGGCATGAAGCCCGAAGGTCCGGTTAAGCCAGCCGCGCACGATATGAAGAACATGCCGGGAATGAGCCAAGCGAGTTCCGAAATTCCCGGCAGCAAGCCCGTCAAGCATGGCCCCGACCACCACGGAATCGGGAACCAGGCGACCCCGGATATTACGCAAGCCCGGTTGGACAAGCCGGGAATCGGACTGGGCGAAGACGGACGGCGGGTGCTGGTGTATACCGATTTGAAGAGCCTCACGCCGTATCCCGACCAACGCAAACCAGAGCGCGAACTCGAACTGCACTTGACGGGTCACATGGAGCGCTTTATTTGGTCATTCGACGGCAAGAAGTATTCTCAGGCCAAGGAGCCGATCCACTTTCGTTACGGCGAGCGCCTACGGTGGACGTTCGTCAACGACACGATGATGGAGCACACCTTGCACCTGCATGGACTCTGGATGTATCTCGAAAACGGCGCGGGCGAACATCTGCCACGCAAACATACCGTCATCGTGAAGCCAGCCGAGCGGGTCTCGGTCGCCATCACACCCGATACAAAGGGGCACTGGGCTTTCCACTGCCATCTTCTACTGCACATGGATACTGGAATGTTTCGGGTCGTCGAAGTGTCAGACCACACGCCGGTGGCACAGCTATGAAGCCCTTCGCCTTGGGCCTTGCGCTAGCAGCCGCCGTATTCGGCCAAAACCAAGCAGGAGCCTGGCCCCCAAGAGGCTTTCCAGCGCCCGTAAACGATCAGGCTTGGTATACATTCATCCGCGCGGACGTGCTGGAATACCGGACGGCCAAGACCGGCGGCGACTTCCGTTGGGATGTTGAAAGTTGGGTCGGCGGCGACTACAACCGAATTTGGTTCAAAAGTGAAGGGGAACGGAATACCGCTCTAAAAGCGGACTACGACATCGACCTTCAGATCTTGTATGGGCGCTTTGTCAGGAGATATTTTGATTTTCAGTTGGGCACTCGAATTGAGACTCAGACCTATCAAGGGCGGGCGGTTACTCGGGCTCACGCGGTAATTGGAGTGGAAGGGATGATTCCTTACCGGTTCGAAATTGAACCCTCGCTGTTCATCAGCCAGAACGGAGACGTGTCGGGGCGATTCACCATCTTGCGTGATTATTCGATCACGCAACGGCTGATTCTCCAGCCGCGATTGGAAACCACCGTCGCGGCGCAGCGAGTGGAGAGATTCACCTCGGGAGCGGGCCTGAACAATATAGAGGCCGGATTCCGCCTGCGTTATGACATTCGCCGCAAGTTCTCGCCATACATAGGAATCTCCTTCGACCGCAGCTTCTTTGGAACCGCGGCTCTCGTCCGTCGGGAGGGTGGCGACCCAAGCCAAATTAGATTTGTGGCTGGCGTTCGACTCTGGCGCTGAGCCGGAAGTTGTCACCGCCTTTGAAAAAGTCCACGAGCAGTTTATGCACCTCATCATCGTCAGCAAAGACCTGGCAGCTTCATGTCGCCGTCATAGACAGTAGCGCGGATTTGGCCACCGCACTAATCCCGCTACTCGCCACTGCACAGGCAATGCTCTCTGATGTCTACCGGGAGGCCGGCGCGACTTAGCTGGAGCCGAACGATTCGCTGAACTCGCGGCAGCGTCGACCCAGGACTGGCGCCTCAAGTCGAAAATCAACACGTTCGAACGCATGAGGAAAGCAATCAAGCCCGGAGGCATCGTCGTGATCGAAGGGTTCTGGCCACCCAACGGACTACAACTCGACGCCATCAAGCAAGAGTTCGACGGCTTCACCATCATGCGCGCGGAAGTAATCGCCGACGATCCCGACTGGCGCAAAGGACGAGGCAACCAGCAACTCCTCCGCTTCATCGCACGAAAGCATACAGGAATGTCATCCGGTGCTAAACGTTGACGGGAAGTTCAATTATGACGATATCCGTGAAAATTCGATTGGGCAATCACGGAGCGGCACTCTCACTCCTGCTCCAAGAGCCGGGTGATCGTGCGCTTGATGCCAATTAGGCCCGACACCGCAGCGCCCCCTGGCCGGCCAACCTTTTAGTGTTCTCGCGGGAACGGGAAAGCCAAAGGCGGAAGGCCACTCGCCGGCCGCGCTTTGATCTAAACGGCCAGAAGGGAAAACCCCGGGCAAGTGGCGAGGCATTCAGCGGAAATTCGCGATCAATTCCAAGTCGACCTCTTGCGAATCTCCCACGGACCACACAATTGACTTGTCATCCGGCGATACCGAGGCGCTCGGCATAGTCGGCGCCATCGAAGTGGAATGCAGCCCTTGGCTCGAAGACAACCAGTGGGTTCTCGACATCGCCGCCAAGGACAAGATCGTCGTCGGCATGATCGGCAACCTCGAACCCGGCAAGCCCGATTTCGACACACAACTCGACCGCTTCGCCAGGAATCCGCTCTTCCGCCGTATCCGCTACGGCTATCTGTGGGACCGCAATATTCGTGCCGAACTGAAAAATCCCGGCTTCATCGCCGGCCTCAAACGGCTCGCCGGCGGCGGCTACACGCTCGATTCAGCCAACCCCACCATCGCCCTGCTTGAAGATCTGATCCAAGTCGGCGACAAAGTCCCCAGCCTGAAGATCGTCATCGATCATCTGCCGAAAATCGTCATCCCCTCCGAGGCCAAAGGCCGCGCCGCGTATCACGCCGCCATCCAAACCCTCGCCGCGCGCCCCAACGTCTTCGTTAAGGTGTCCGCCGTACTCAGCAAGATCGGCGATCATATCCCCTACGAACTCGCGCCGTACAAGCCTAAACTTGACGCGCTATACGACGCCTTTGGCCCGGATCGACTTCTCTACGGCAGTGATTGGCCGAATAGCGACCCCCTCGGCAGCTATGCACAAGTGTTGAGAGTCGTCCGGGAATACTTCGATGCCAAGGGCCCCGCCGTCGCTGAAAAGTACTTCTGGAGGAATTCCGTGGCCGCCTATGGCTGGGTGCATCGCGAAAAAGGTCAGCCCGGCAAGTAACGGCGCTTCATAATCGGCTATCCTGTTAGTCATGAGACTCAAGATCTTCTCAGTGGTATTGCTGTCTGTGATGACACTCCCTTTAATTGCCGCCGATGGCGACACAAAGATTCGCGTCCGTTCGGGCCCCCGCGGCGCGGGACTTTTCGTGGACGGCAAGTACGTTGGACCCGCCGGACGCTTCTCGGTTCCAGAGAGCTACATTATTACGCCGGGCTCGCATGAGATTACATTGAAGGATCCCCGCTACGAGGATTTCAATGCGAAGATCGACGCCGCAGAAGGTAAGACAACCAAGCTCTCGGCGAAGATGAAAAAGAAGGAAGAGCCGAAGGGACCGTTCGGTCGCTTGCGCCTGAAGGGCGGCGAACCGGAGTCTTTCTGGTCGGTGGCCGCCGGTGACATCGGCGCAATATATCTGAACGGCGTTTTCATGGGCCATGTCGACGAATTGAACGATATCAAGGGCGGTTTGCTGGTCCCAGCTGGCACCTATGAACTGAAGGTGGTGTCGCAGATTTACGGCGAGTTTACCAAGATGGTAACGATCGAAGCCGGAAAAGCGAATCGCGTTGTTTACGGCGAGAAGAAAGAACAGTAAGGATCGGCGCCAGCCTTGACTCGTCTGTTGGACACCCTGAAGATAGCGGCACGCGAGTTTGCTATATTAAGGTCTGACGTCCAGATCGGCGTATTAAAGCCAACCCTGAGCGGGAGTAATTCAGTGGTAGAATGCCAGCTTCCCAAGCTGGACGTCGCCGGTTCGACCCCGGTCTCCCGCTCCATTTTCAACAAGTTACGGACACTTCAAGATCCTTACATCCTCCATTAAGAATCGACGCGGCCTCGGTAGGCCCACTCTTGATGGCTAACTCATTGATTTTGCGATGAGGCCGAGCGACGTCCAGCTTGACTAGTTGGCACTCACGCCGGCTGGAAAAACACAACTTTGGATTTTCCGACCGTCAAAGTTGTTCAGGGTTTTTCGGTCGAGTGATGTCCTTAACTATTGTATGAATCGACAGATCCGTCGCCAGTCATGTGGGAGAGCGCCTAGTGACGCCTCGAACCTAGGAAGTTGGAATTCTGCCAACTGAATTACTGCTCCTGCTCGGCAGGTAAATAAACGTAGCATACACAGCCGCTTGCCAAGATTGGCCGAATCGATGAGCCTGAGAATCCAAGGTTCTAGTGCCCTCGGGTGCCGGCAACAATTTGAGGGCGACATAGATTCATCCGGCGGCTGCCGTCGGGTTTGGGAACGACCGCAAGGGCGTAATACGCTGAGATCCGGCGCGTGCTTCGCCCAGCCTAAGAATCCAACGACGGCAGCGGTTCGCCCGCATGGTCAATAATAAAGGCGCGCCGATCCACGTGCGGATGGTTCCCCATCGCGATCACCTTGGCATTGAGATCATTAAGATGTTGCAGGCTCAATTGCAGCACGTGCCCGGTCGGTTGAAAATTGGTCCAAGCCCAAACCAGCGGGCGGGCGTCGACGTCATCTCGATATGTGCATCTAGCACTCACCTAGCAGCCACTTCACAGGATGGCTGGCGCCTATGAAAGCAGCAAACCGCCCGATACTATTGCGATGGGTCTGCCCGCTGTCTAACACCAGGAGGCCAGGATATGGGGTGTCACCGGTGAGTAGCAGTCGCTCGTGCTGATCATACAAGGTGATATGGGACGGCTCGTGGCCCGGCGTGGGTATCACGCCGAGAACTCGTCCTCCGCCGAGGTCGATCGCGGCGGCGCCATTGGGCCAGTCAGGCAAGGCAAGGAATTGCTTCACACGACACGGCTCGGCGGCACAACGGTGACATCGGAAAGGCCGACAAATTGGAAGTCGCCGGCGGCGTGGTCGCCGTGACCCTTCGTATTCGCGATAAGCAGCGGCCGAACTGGATGGCCGGAAGCGGAGGCGTGCGACTCGCGAATCTGATTCACGATGGCGGCGACGGGAAATTGCGATGCGGCCGCCGATGCACGGGTGTCGAGCAGCAAGGTTTCTGAGTGCCGAAGAGGAACGGTCCTTCAAACGACGCCAGCAGCGCCGAGCATTGCTTTGGCGCAGGATGAATGTATCGGCGTTGTAACTATGAACCTGAAGAGGTGGCTCCGTCGAGGCAGCGCAGTTCGCGGCAACATGCCCAACATGACCAGATCACCACTCGTGCAATTGCTCACGAACAGCGCCGATGGATGGCGCAGGAGAGTAGCCTGTCGCCAGGTGGCCCGCTCGCCGTGCCATTCGTTGACCGTCAGGTTTCCCGCTCGCTGACCGTCGATTTGCACTCCCTAGAAAAATGCGGAATCTACGTTCAGATGGTGACACTGTTCGCTCGATGCACAGCGAGGCGCGACGTCGACTATGGCAAATGACAGTAATAGAATTGCGACACTGCTTCAAAATGCGCTATAACCAATGAGATCGGATGCCTGGACCTAAAGTAGTCTTTTTCGACCTCGGTGACACACTCGGCGTGCCGCGTGTGGATGCTGCCGGCGCACTCTCCGCTTTTGTTCCGTTTCCTTTCGTGGCGGAGATCTTGGCCCGAATGAAACTGGAAGCCCGGCTCGGCGTGATCTCGAACACTCCCGCCGGAGCGTCCGTAGCGAGCATGTCCACCCTCCTCTCGGCTGCAGCAATTCTCGCGCATTTCGATCCGGCCCTCCTGGTGTTCAGTTCGGTGGAGGGCATGGACAAGACTCAGAAAGCACTCTTTGCTCTATCAGCCACGCGCGCCGGAGTGGCCGTGGGGCGCTGCCTTTTCGTCGGCGAATCCGATGCGGAACGTAGCGTCGCAAAGTCAGCCGGGATGAGCACCGCGTTCCATCCCTTGCACGCGTTCGAGATGTTGAGGAACCTGCCGTAAGTAATCGAAGCCCAGGGAAGAAAATCTTTGGCTAATCGGAGGTGGGCAGCGCAGTTCAGGCCTTGGACCCATCTGCCGAGAGCCACGCGGGAGCCAAGCGAAGAGAATTCAGTCGTATTCGCGCCTGTGCGAAGACAATGCGCATCAGCTTGCCGGATACGCGCCAACTCCAGCGCGGCCAGACGGGCTGATCGAGCCGCTCGCTGAAGATCAGGAAGGACACCGCCGCCATCGCAGCGACATGCCCCTGAGGCAGCAACATCGGAAACAACATCAACGCCCAGAAGATCCGGCGCACCAGATGCCATGCGTCACGCCGAACCGAAGCGCATCGCGATCGGCCGCGAAACCAAACGCGGCCAGCGCCGTATGAGCGTGGCCCCGATTGAGACAGCGCTGCTTCATCGGTGAGAACTGCCAAACCACCGTAGAGAATGCACCGGCCACCGGCACATACCATTGCGGCGCGAACAACGCCGCGGCCAGCTCTATGCCAACAAGCAGGACCCCCATCGCTAGCCAGATCGCGGCATAGCCCGCGATGAAAAGCCCGATGGAGCGAGCGCGCCGATGTTTGAAGCTCTGTAACCAAACATGGCGGATCGGCGGGATCAGCACCGGCGCCATTATGGCCATCAGCATCAGCACCCAACCCGCCGCCAGCAACCCAGGCGGATTCATGGCCAACATCATTTGAAGCGAAGCCGTCCACAGTAGAGCCCCCGAGGTGGTGACTGGGCAATGGGTCAGGCTGCCCGGCCAAGCCAGCAGTAGAATCCACGCAATTGTGCTGATAGACAGCACGGCGTTGCGAATCGTCGCGAGTTCACGATTTTGAGCGGTCATCCGTTCAGTTGCCCTTGCGGAAAATGCTGATGCGCCCGATCGTGATCGGTGCCCGGTCCGGAAGCGCGTCGCTGGGCACAACCGTCACCTGGAGCGAATCCTGGTTGAGCCGGTCGCTGAGGTGCAGCGCGTCGACGATCTTAGTTATCTCGAGCGAAAAGCTAAGCCCCTGGCCGCCGTGGCTGCCGTCTGGAACGCTTGCCTGGCGAAGTCCAAACAATCCCACGGTGCCCGCCAACAGCTCGAGATGGTCATTGGGATCGGCATCCGGTGGGAGGTCGATGAACACGCTGAGGACAGATGCGTTTTGTGTTCCCCGGACATTCTCTAGCCTGAGAAAAACGCGGTCGGGTGGAGCGGCTTCAGAAGGCGCTGCAAGAGTTGCGGCTACCTTGCTGCGTGTGGCGGGATCCAACCTCACAGAGGTGCGCACCGAGGAACCTTTGACGGGAACCTGCTCCTGGCTGGCGCCGACTAACTCCACCTTCCCGCCAGTATTCACCGTAGCACCCGCATTCACCCTTTCAGCGACTGCCGCTGCGCCCAGCCTCTTCAGGCGCTCAGAGAGCTGAACCGCCGGCAGCTCGGGCTTTGGCAGGCTGTCGTAGCTCTCATATTCATAGTTTAGCTGACTAAGACTGTTCACCTGCTGCGGAGTGTACACCCATGTGCTCGGCCCGGGCATGGGCATTACGAATACGGCGTCACCGCAGGCACCAGGTCCATTCAGCCAGGTGGCATCCGCAGGATTGGCGGTTCCGAGCACCTGGTTCCACCCCGCCCACATCCGGTCAATATTCGCATGGTGCAGATAAAAGATTGGGTCGAGGGCAGCCAGCCCGCAATCGCCCATTAGCCCTGCGTATTGGGACCTCCGACATACACGTGCACCAGATTGTGCGGGTTGTTTTCCAGGTCACCTGAACTTCCGCCTCCATTCCAGAAGCAGCCCAGTGCTGTGGTGTCGGGACCACCGAACTCGGGCGTCATTTGATCGCCCTTGAATACAGAATTGGACATGCAGTCCTGTGTCACTGCGCGGAAAGACATATTGGGGTGTTTCTTGATCGCCTCCTGCGTCGGAACAAAAATATCGGCTCCCGTGCCGTCAGGTCCGTAACGAGCCGCCACATACAGGGGATTAGGGCTTCCGTCGGGCATAGTCTTCCGCGTGAAGGCTGGCGGAATATTGTATTGTTCCCCGTCTCCGAAGTAGTCCCAATACGGCAGCGCCCATGTCGAGGGCCCCGCAAGGTTGATCACGTCGGCTCGGATCTGCCCTTCCAACGCCAAAAGATATCCGCGGTGCCACGGAGCGAAAAACCAGGTCTGGTGCTGGCACTGATCCCAGAATTGCGTCGAAGATGGTGGCCTAAGCCAGCGATTCCGCAACCAAAATTTCTAGCTTGTCCAAACATTTGATTCCATTGTTGTTTTGGCTTGAGAGCGATCCCGGAGCATATTCGCATTGTGTTTTGACTCTTGCTTTTTCGCTTTATCTTGTATATATTGAATACAAGACATGACATCCCGTCTCAGTCGCGCCGAACTCTCCGCCGCCGAGCGCGGTCTCCGTTCCCGCATCGTCCAAATCGCCTCCGGCGAGCGGTTTCTGCACGGGACGCTGTCGGAGCGATCCAGCAAGTGCGGTAAGCCCAACCTGCCGGTGCGTCAACGCCGAGGGGCATCCTTCGCTGTATCTGGTGCAGAGCGAGCCGGGCAATGTGCGCCAACTGTGCATTCCGAAGGCGTTGCAGGACCCGGTGCGCCACGCCGTCGGCGAGTTCCAGGAGATGCAACGCCTCCTGCGGGAAGTTTCCGGACTGGAGTGGCAACGCTTCCTGGCAAGGAAGGGCCGCCCATTCTCCGCCGCCTGATCGCATACTCGGAAAAGGTGTTCCGGTTCTCGGCTGAACTCATCGCCGGCATTACCGACCGGAGATTGGAGCCGCGCATTGCCACCGCCACAGTGGCGAAATCGGCGGCCGTCATGTTCTGGGCGAGAATGGGCAGCCTGAACGCTTTGGAGATGTCCTGCCAATCCCGATTCTGGAAGCATTGGCTCGGCGGTCCGCTGCCCAGCGCCGATACCATCGGAAACGTCCACTCCAAGATGGATTCCAGCACGCTGCGCGATGCGATGCACCAAGTCTACGGACAACTGAAACGCAACAAGGCATTGCCGGATAACCGGGGTATTTCATTGGCTATCGTGGATGGCCACGAGAGCCATACCAGCTATCTCCGCCATTGCTCGGGGTGTTTGGAACGGACGATCCATTGTCCAACGGGAGACCGGGTTCAGTATTATCACCGGCAGGTGACGCTGCTGCTGGTCCCTGGCGCGCCGGCCAACCGCAAGCCGCTGCGGATCCCGTTGGATCACGAACCGCAACTGGCCGGTGAAGATGAAGTCGCCACGGCCAAGCGTTTGCTGGCGCGCGTGATTGACCGTTATCCGCGGGCCTTCGATCTGGTGCTGGCCGACGCGCTTTACGCCCGCGCGGACTTCTTCAACTTTTTGCTGGACCGCAACAAACACGCGCTGGTGGTATTGAAGGATGAACGCCGGAATTTGTATCAGGATGTCGCCGGGCTTTTCTCTGTCGTGCCGCCTGTGAAGGGCACCTTCCGCTCCCGCGATTGCCTGTGGTGGGATTTTCCCGACCTGCATTCTTGGCCGGAGGTGAAGACACCCGTCCGTGTCATCCGCTCATTGGAGACCCGTTCTATAAAGCGCCAGCTCGATCATAAGCGCGAGACTCTCATCAGCGATTGGGTGTGGGTGACCACGCTCCCCTCCGATCTGGCTACCGTCAAGCGTTGTGTCGAGTTTGGACACCAGCGATGGGACGTCGAAAATCACGGTTTCAACGAACTGGTCAATGGGTGGCACGCCGATCACGTGATGAAGCATGACGCCACCGCCATCGAGTGCTTCTTGCTCATGGCGTTTCTAACGCTCATCCTTTACCATGCCTTCATTTATCTGAACCTGAAGCCAGCCATCCGCAAGAACAAATCCGAAGAATACTGGGCGAAGCTGATGGCAGCCGAAATTTACGGCGACTTGACTCCGAGCGCGATGTCACCGTGACCGCCGCGATCCGCGTTTCATTGGCCGAAATATTACGACTTCAGCGTGCCGTTGCGCATATGCCTACGCCGTCGTACGCCCTATACCCCGTTTTCCGCTTCTCGTAGACCGACAATACCCTTCGCGAATCTGCTCTTCCGCCCGCAAATCGGGGATCCTCCTTCTTTTAACGCAGTTGGACATCTTTTCAGAGTTGGTTGCGGAATCGCTGCCTTAAAGACCTAGCCGTTGCAACATTTCTGGGTGTGAGATATTGGCTCCTTCTTCAGCTTCGGCGGCCAAGAGGCGGGCGGCGGTCTCTTCGTCGACATCCTCCTCAGGAACATCCGCAAGACGGCGAGCAAACTCAGCATTGCCGATGAACTGAGGAGGGTCGCGTAGAGTAAGTAGCGCATGCACCTGCTGCGGGGGCAGGCCGTCGATGATGGTATGGAGTCGATCCACATCACTCATATTTCGATTTTACTCCCGCCACAGCCGCAGCGCAAACAACCACGCCACCGCCGGGATCAGCATCACTGCGCCTGTTACCGCCGCCAGCCCGAATGGCCTCCCGCTAGGCGACCGTCGGAACTGGCACCAGCGCCGGCAGCCGCAGCCGGGCCGCTGGCGCGTACGGACTGTTGCCGAACTGCCGCAAAAACTCCTCAACCAGGTCGCGCCGTTTCGTGTCTTTCACCACGTTTCAGGCTTCGAAAGCCGCATCCCCTCCGGCCACCGTGGCGACCACCGGCGCTAGCGCACCCGAGCGGAAATAGAACTGACCCAGCACACCGCTATAGGAAAAAGGCGTCTGCCTTCCGCCAGCCTCCTGGTTCACCCGCAGCCGCACCCGGTTGAACACCTCGTCGCTAACCAGTCCCGGCGCCCGCAACGCCGCCAGTAGATGCTTCGTGAATAGCCCGTTCCGGTCCCGCGGATTATCGTCTGCCGACCTACCCTCACCGGCTGCGAAAGCCACGAAGGTCCCGGCGCCGCTCATACCTGCCAGCCCCCCCGCTGCCCGAACGCCACGTCTGGCCGCCTCGACTCCGGCTTCCGGCCAGCGAATACTCCGCTCCGGGCATCTGGCACAATGAGATTTGGCATGGATTGGAACCCCGCACTGTATGGCGCTGAAGCCGCGGCCCTGTTGGCGATTGCCGGCGATGGGCGGAGGTTGATGCCGCTGGTCTCGCCGCGGAGTACGAATGCGGTCGTGGCGGATCGGTTGCGGCGGCCCGCGCGGGAGTTGTTTCCGGACGCCGCTGAGCCGGATTTGGCGTTGGCCGGGCTATGGCTCTATTGCGGGTTCTTCGATGAATCGCATGCGATTGCGCAGGACGTGAAAACCGCCGATGGCAGCTACTGGCATGCCATCTTGCATCGCATGGAACCCGATGCGGGTAACGCCGGTTATTGGTTTCGCCGGGTTGGTCAGCACCCGGTGTTTGCGGACTTGCAGGCCGCGGCTGGCAGCCTTGGTTACAAGACCGGCGCGCGCTGGGATCCGTTCGCTTTTATCGGCGCGTGCGAGCGGGCGGCGCCGTCGAATGAGATACTCCTTCAACAGGTTCAACTAGCCGAATGGCAGCTCCTGTTTCATTCTTGCGCAGAGGCCGAATAACTCCATGAGAACCGTGAAAGCAGCCGTCCTTACGGCGTACGAACAACCGCTGGCGATTCGCGAGTATCCAGCGCTGACGGAGGCGGGACCGGGCGAGGCCGTGGTCCGCGTGGAGATCGCCGGGATCTGCGGTACCGATGTGCATCTATGGCTCGGGCAGCTTAACGTGCCGCTGCCGGTAATCCTGGGACATGAGACGGTGGGCCGTCTGGAGGTCGCCGGTTCCGGGTTGACGCATGATTGGCGCGGGAATCCGTTGGCCGTGGGCGACCGCGTGACTTGGGCCAGCAGCATCGTCTGCGGTGAGTGTTATTACTGCCGCGTGAAGCGCCAGCCGACCCGTTGCCTGACGCGCAAGGCCTACGGCATTTCCTACTGCGCCGACACCGCGCCGCACCTGCGCGGCGGGTATGCGGAGCAAATTCAGCTTCGTGCGGGGACGGCGATTTTCCGGTTGCCGGAGAACTTGCCGTCCGATGCGGTTGTCGGCGCGGGGTGCGCGCTGGCGACGGCGATTCATGGGATCGAACGATGCCCGGTGGAGTGGGGCGATACGGTGATTGTGCAGGGAACGGGGCCGGTGGGATTGGCGGCCATCGCGGTGGCCAAGCAAGCCGGGGCGACGAAGATATTGGCGATTGGCGGCCCGCCGCATCGATTGGATTTGGCGCGGAAGTTTGGCGCGGATGAGGCGATCGACATTGGCGTTGTGACGGACGCCGCCGAACGGCAGCGGATGGCGATTGCGTTCACCGGCGGCTATGGCGCCGACGTGGTGATCGAGTGCGTCGGTTATCCGAGCGCCGTGAATGAGGGCATTGAATTGCCGCGCGATGGCGGCAGGTTTTTGGTGCTGGGCCAGTACGCGAACGCGGGGAATATTTCGTTCAATCCACATACGATTACGCGCAAGCAGCTGGTGGTGCAAGGGAGTTGGGGGTTTGAACCGCGGCATGTGGACCGCGGACTGCGGATGCTGGAGATTCCGCATTGGCAACAACTTTTCGCCAATGAGATCACGGCGCGCTTTCCGCTGGCGGAGGCCAATCAGGCGTTGGAAACAGTGAAGAACTGGACCGCCGGAAAGACTGTCCTCATTCCATGAAGCGGTTGCTTTGGCTGGCGCCTTTGGCTCTATTGGGCGCGGGGATTTGGTGGGCGGTTACCGTCAAGAACGCGCCGCCGGAGGTGCGGTTTATGGAGGCGAAGACCGGGCCGTTAGTGGATACGCTGATGACGAACGGGAAGGTGGAGCCGGTGGCCTACGCGGCCATTCGGGCGGAGCGGGCGGGGGTATTGACCAAGCTGCTGGTAGAGAAAGGGCAGACGGTGGCGGCTGGGGCGGTTGTCGCGGAGATTGACAGTGCGGAATGGCGGAATGCTATGGATGCGGCGGAGGCACGCGTGGCGCAAGTGCAAGCGGAATTGAACGTGCAGCAGAGCGGGGGGCGGGCTTCGGATTTGGCCGATATCGATGGGCAACTGGCGAAGCTGCAGTTGGAGCGGCAACAGACGGAGGCGGAGTTGACGGCGGTGCGGCGGCTGATCGCGAAGAATGCGGCCACGAAGCAGGAGGCGCTGGTTTTGGAGGATCGGATCGCGCAGATCAGGCAGCAGCGGACGGCATTGCAGTCACGGCGGGCAGTGCTGTTTACGCCGGCGGACCGGAGTGTGCTGGAGGCGCGGTTGCGCGAGGCGCGGACCGCTGTCGCGGCCGCGCGAGACAAGCAGAGGCAGGGAATTTTGCGCGCGCCGCTGGGCGGAGTGGTGTATCAGGTGGACCCGCGCGCGGGCTCGTTTTTGAATCCCGGCGACCTGGTGGCGAATATCGGACGGGTGGATGAGTTGCTGGTGAAGGTGTTTATTGATGAGCCGGAACTGGGCCGCGTGGCGCCGGGCATGGCCGCGTCGATTACTTGGGACGCGATGCCGGGGAGGCAGTGGGAAGGGCGCGTGGCGGCGATGCCGTCGCAGATCGTGACCATGGGTACGCGGCAGGTGGGCGAGGTTTCGGTGCGCATTGCGAATGTGGAAAATGCGCTGCCGCCGGGCGCAAATATCAATGCCGCCGTTCGTTCCCGCGAGGCGGCGCAGGCGGTGACGATTCCCAAGGAATCGTTGCGGCGCGAGGGCGGCGCGCAGGGCGTTTATGTGTTGGCGGGGAATGTTGTCCAATGGCGAGCGGTGAAGCTGGGCGTCACTAACATTACCCATGCGCAGGTGTTGGAGGGAGTGGCCGCCGGCGACCGGGTTGTACTGGCCACGGACGTTCCGATCCGCGCCGGGCAGACGGTGACTCCGGTTAGCGAAGACGCTGCACGCTGATTCCCGTACTCGTTTCCCAGGCGGCGAGAACGCCCGCGGCTGAGGCCGCGACGGAGGCGAATCCGCCGTGCGGGGCGAGTTCGCGGACGGCGCCGTCATAGAGCATCACGCGCATTCCTTCGGTCCAGACGATGATCGGTTTGCCGTTGGCGTCGAGCACCAGCGCCGAATCCTTGCCCGCCCAATTCGGTGCTTGGAATGCCGCGCCGTCCGTCCAAAAGATCTTCTGTTCACGGCGCCAGGACGTGACGATATCGCCATTGGCTTTCACGCCGATCCCGCCGCCGTCCATGGGGCAGGCGTTCAGCACCCAGGTGCCTTCGCCGGCTTTCTTTGCCGCGAATGACTTTCCGCCGTCGCGCGAAGTGGCCACCCACATATCGCGCGAGCCGCCGAGCCAGTTGCGGAACATGACGTGAATAGTTCCGTCGGCGGCGATGGCGGTCGACGGGTGGCAGCATTCGCAGACGTGGCCGTCGGGCGATTCATAGACCGGAAAGTTCGGCGACCACGTGGCGCCGGCGTCGCGGGATATGGTTGCCACGAGCTTGGTCGTTTTTTGGCGAAGGTCGAGCCAGGTGGCGAAAACGATGCCCTTCGGACCGGCGGCCAAGGCATGCAGTCCTTCACGGGCCGCTCCGGGAACGTCGGAAATACGGGCTGGCTTGCTCCATGTTTTGCCAGTGTCGGTCGATCGCCAAGCGTATAATTCGCCGTCCTGCCCCTTGCCCTTTTCCCCAGCGATGGCGGCGATGATAATCGCGCCGCCGGTAATGGCGACGCGTGGGCCGCGATGGCGGCCGAGCGAGAGGAAGCCTGCGTTGCCGACGAGAACCGGCTGGCCGAAGGACTTGCCGCCGTCTTTGGAAACGGCGGCAAATACGTCATTGCCGGCGCCATAAGCGAGGACGGCGGTCGGGCCGTCCATCGCCAATTGCGGCTGGCGCCAAGGCGCGCCGCCGTTGTCCGGGGCGAGAGTGAGCAGGGGCAGGAGGGCTAGTGCGAGTGTCATGCGAGATCGAATAACAGGATATCGCTCTTTGCGGTCCCGCGCAGGGTCAACAGAGCCTCCTCGCCGATCGCGGCGCCATCGCCGGTCTCCAGCGTTGTGCCGTTTAGCTCCACTTGGCCGGTCGCGACTTGCACCCAGGCGTGGCGGCCCGCGGCGAGCGGGAGTTGCACTTCCTGGCCTTCGGTCAGAGCCGAGATGTAGACGAGGGCGTCCTGCTGAATCACGGAACTTCCGTTTCGTCCATCGGGCGAAGCTATCAGGCGGAGATTGCCCGTCACTTCATCCGGCGTAATGGCCAGGTCCTCAAAACGCGGCGCGATGCCGAGTTCATTGGGCTCAATCCAGATCTGAAGCAGGTGTACCGGTTCCGTTTGCGAAGCGTTGAACTCGCTGTGGACGATGCCCGTTCCGGCGCTCATGCGTTGGACGTGGCCCGCCTTTAGGATCGCCTTCGAGCCGGTGGAATCCTCATGAGCCAGTTCACCGGAGAGTACCCACGTAACTATCTCCATGTCCTGGTGGGGATGGCGGCCGAATCCGGCCGCGGGGCTGATGCGGTCGTCGTTGATCACGCGAAGGCTACGGAAGCCCATGTGCTTAGGATCGTAATAGCGGCTGAACGAAAAGCTGTAGCGGGTGTCGAGCCAGCCGATGTTGCTTTTGCCGCGGTCGGCGGAGCGGCGGATGGAAATCATATAATCCTCCTGACGATATTCGTTAAAACAACTATAAAGATGCGGCGGAGTCGATTTGGATTCGGATCTCTTTCGTGTTCCTTCGCGAGGCGTGATACCGTTATTTTGAATGCGGATTTAGTGCGGAGATTCCGATGCTCGCTATCGACAACGACATTCATTCTGTGAGCGACTTTCAGCTCAACGCCAGCGAGATCCTGGAGCAGATGCGTGGCAGCGGCAATCCGCTAGTACTCACTGTAGATGGTAATGCTGAGATGGTGGTCCTGGACGCCTCCGCATACAAGAGTGTTCTGAATCGTGTGGACAAGTTGGAGGCACTCGACGGGATAAAGCGGGGACTCGAAGATGTTGCGGCGGGACGAGTGTCGCCCCTGAGAGCGTTTGAGGAAGAGTTCCGATCCAAGCATGGCCTATCAAATCGTCCTCGCTGACACCGCAAAGGCCGACGCCAATAAAATCTAGGGCTGGGTAATTGATCGAGCGCCAGTCCGAGGCCCAGCATGGTTCGAGTAGCTGATGGACTGTCTGTTCTCTCTGGAAGAATTCCCTAACCGCTGTGCCTTGGCTCGAGAGGCGGAGGACGCGCGGCGGGAAATCCGATGTCTTTTCTTTGGCAAGAGCAAACACGCCTATCGGATTTTCTACCAGGTGGATGAGACGATCCAGACCGTTTGGAGTCTCCCTATTGTTCATGGAGCGCTTGACGACCCCGCCTCAGATTCTTTGAGCCAGGCGCGACCAGACTGAGAAGAGCGCGCGTGTTGTACGTTCGCTCCTTGCGCAGCAACCGGCGGCGCCGCCGGTCTCCGCTTGCCGTAGAAACTAAATCGCAGGCCGCCGCGATGGCGCGGCGACGTCCGCGAATATCTCCAGCCTCTAGTCGTAGCAACAGCTATAAGGAAGCTTCGTTGTCCATTTGGATTCTAATTTCTTCAAGGAGGCCGGTCAACTGTTGCAGTTTGGCGGCGCCGAGCGGCGCGAGCGGAGCGCGGACGGCATCCCGCATCGGTTTATCGAGCGAGCGGAGCGCGGCGGCGCCGGGGGCGGTGATGTAGGCGCGGACGATCCGGCGGTCCTCCACCGCGCGCCCGCGGCGGACGTACCCGCGCCTTTCCAGGCGGTCCAGAAGCCTGGTGATATCGGGGTCGCGGGTGATCATCCGGGCGGATATTTCGCCGCACGGCAGACCGGCTGCGGCGGCGCCGGCGAGGATTCGCAGGACGTTGTACTGGGGGTGGGTGAGGCCGAACGAGCGCAGTGTTTCCTCCACGCCGCGCATCAACCAATCGGCGGTCCGCTGGAGATTCAGGAATGCCTCGTCGGCGGGGTGGGGGAAGGGGCGGTTTTGACGGATTTCGGACTGCAAGCGGCCGGGCATGTGTTGAAATATAGCTGTTGTAACGAATATTCGCAAGGCTATGGCACTTGCCGTTTTAGTCTGCGGGGAACATGCCCAAATACTTATGACGCCGTGTTTAGTTGGCGTGAACGATTGCCTTTTGCAGATGTGAGGTTTACGATTGAGTTTTGCCGGGGTCCGGCTGGAGGTAATGAGTGTCAATGTGGAATCGGCGTAAGAACGACGAAGAACCAATGCGGCCGCTGGGAAGCACGCCTAGCAGTCCGGAACCGGCGAGAGAGGGAATGCCTGTGTCTACCATGCCCGTTAGAAGTTTTGAACCGGATGTGCCGCGGGGCACAGCGACGATAGGAAAGTCGGTCCTGATCAAAGGCCAGATCGTGAGCAAGGAAGATCTGGTGATTGATGGGAACGTGGAAGGCAGCGTTGAAGCGCAGGAGAACCGCATCACAATTGGGCCGAACGGCCGGGTGGTGGCGAACGTCAAAGCGCGGGACGTTGTTGTGTTAGGCGACTTGAAGGGCAATATTGAGGCGTCCGGGCGGGTGGAAATCCGCAAAGGGGCGAACCTGATCGGCGACATTCGTTATGCCAAGATAAGCATTGAAGAAGGAGCGGATCTGCGCGGCAGCCTGGAAATGATTCGCGAGGACGTGAAACCGGAACCGGCGAAGGCGGCGGAAGTGGCGGTGAAGCCGGCCATCGAAAAGCCGGCGCAGCAGAGCCTGGGCACTCCCGTAGGCGGGATTAGTTCCAAGTAATCGACAATGGCCGCGATCAGAAAGGGATGGAATCGTCTATTTGGCGGCGGAGACGTTGCAGCGGATGGAGCGGCGTCGCCGGCGAAGGGGCCGATTGCGGAGAAACCGCAGTTGCAGGATGTTTCGCGGCAAAGCAGCGCGCTGGAACAGTTCTTCCTAACCCACCATGGACAGGCGGGCCTGACGATTCTGGACCTGGGCGTTTCCAACCAGGAGAATACCGATTTTTTCAATGTTCTGGGGCATAAGCTGCGCTACGACAATTTTGTCCGGTCGCTGGATGAATCGTTCGGCGATGGGGATTTTTACGCGAATCAGGACGACGAGGATCGTATTGAGTCGTTCCAGTCGAAAGTGCTGAATTTCGACGACGATTCGCTGGATGGGATTCTGGTCTGGGACTCACTGCAGTTTTTGTCGCCAGCGATGCTGGAAGGCGCGGTGAGCCAGATGCACTCCATCTTGCACAAGGGCGGGCAACTGCTGACGGTGTTTCATACCGACGAGAAGCTGGTGGAGATCCCGTCCTACTCTTATCGCATTCAGGCGCGGAACCGGGTGAAACTGGTTTCACGGACGCTCCGGAAACCAGCCCAATATTTTTCCACGCGATCGCTGGAGAAGGTGTTTCGCAACTTCGATCAGGTGAAGTTTTTCCTTACGCAGGATTCTCTGCGGGAAGTGATTGTAAGGAGGTAACGGCGCGGATGCGCATGGGCTGGCGCTTCCAGTAAGTGAGCGACCGCCAGCACCATTCGAGCGGGCCGAAGCGATATTTGCTCAGCCATAGCGGGCTGACGGCCAGTTGGAGCAGCCAGATTGAGGCGACCACGTAATAGAGTTCGTGCCGTTGCAGCTTGCCGAACCTGCCGAAGCCGTGGCCGTAGAAGAGCGTTGTGCAGATTAACGTGTGCATGATGTAGTTGGAAAACGCCATGCGGCCGACGGCGCCGAGGGCGCGCATCAGCCCTCCCAACCAGCCGGCTTGGACGATGCCCACGATGGCGGCGAGATAACCCATGCTCATTAGCAGCCGGACGAGTTGGTAGACGGTGTAGCCTTCCACGGCGGCGACCGGCTCGAATGCGGACGCGGCCTCGTGGTTGGCGGCCCACGCTCCCACGGCGGCGCCGGCGGCGATGCCGCCAACCGCCACCCAGGCGTATGTAGCGCGCTGCCAGGCGCCGGACAGGACGTTCCATTTTGCCAGGGCCATGCCGATAAGCATGAAGGACAGGAAGTCCCAACTGCCCGTGTTGAAGTACGGCTGTGAATCCCAGGCCAAGCGGACGCCGGAGCGGTGCGAGAATGCTTCCGCGTAGCTGCCCCGGTAGGCTTTCAACTCCACGTCCACGTTTTCTTTGGAAGGCTGCCAGCCGTGCAGCATTCCCTTGTAGGCGCCGCGGGCTCCCTCGACTTCCTTGGCCACTTGCGCGTGGGGAGGGATGCCGCGATAGCTATCGCGGGCCCGCTTCAAATCTTTCGCCTCGATTCCTGTCATGACGGATGCCCCGACGATCATCACCACGCCGATGGCGGCAAGCCAGCGCGGACCCATTTTTCGCATGGGATACAGCAGCAGGCCGCAAAGCGCATATGGGTAAAGAATGTCGCCATACCAGAGGAAATAGGCGTGAATCATGCCGAACAGCATCAGCCAGAAAGTGCGCCTGTAATAGACGTCACCGGCCGAAGTCCCCTTCGCCTCCGCCCGTGACGTGAGATAGATCACACCCGCGCCGAAGCAAATGGAGAACAGAGCGCGCATCTTTCCGCTCCAGAAGACCGCCTGCACCCACCAGAACCAGTAGTTTGCGCCGGTGGCTCCGCCCCACACGGTGGGGTTGCCCTCGGCGGCCGATGGCATGCCGAAACTGCAGATGTTCATTAGCAGGATCCCGAGGAGAGCAAAGCCGCGCACGGTGTCGAGTGCCTCCACGCGCTCGACTGCCTCCACGGGCGCAGGATTTACGAGATTCCCCTCGGCCATATTTCTATAATGGTAGATTATATCCTGGTTTCAAAAGAGGAGTTCATCATTGTCGCTCGAACACGAGCTGCTTACACAGCGTTTCCGCCGTACTCGTGAACTGGAAGCGCTCGGCCATTTGCCGTATGGCGCGCGGTTCGATTATTCTCATGCGGTGCCCGAGATCGTGACCGGCTTCGCAGCTAAAACAGCGGAGGAATTGGAGACGGAGAAAATTGCGGTTCGCGTCTGCGGCCGTATTCAGTCGATCCGCGGCAAGGGAAAAGCCGGCTTCATGCACGTGGAGCAGGGCGGAGAACGGCTGCAGATTTATATCAAGATCGATCTGCTTGGCGAGCGGGATTTTCAGCTCTATCAAGTGCTGGATATCGGGGACACGATTGGCGTCGATGGCGCGCTGTTCCGCACGAGAACGGGCGAGCTTTCGGTGCAGGCGGCCAAGCTGACGTTTCTATCAAAGACGCTGCTTTCCATGCCCGAAAAGTTTCATGGGCTGGAAGACGTTGAGACGCGGGTCCGCCAGCGGTATCTGGACCTGATTTCCAACACGGACGTCCGGAAGACCTTCGTTGCGCGGAGTAAAGTGGTCTCGTCGTTGCGTCGCCAACTCGACGCGCGAGGGTTTATTGAAGTCGAAACGCCGATGATGCAGCCGATCTACGGCGGCGCCGCGGCGCGACCGTTTGTCACCCATCACAACACGCTGGATCTGGACCTGTTTCTCCGTATCGCGCCGGAACTTTATTTGAAGCGGCTTATCGTTGGCGGGATGGATCGCGTCTACGAGATTAATCGCAATTTTCGGAACGAGGGTATTTCTATACATCACAACCCCGAGTTCACGATGCTGGAGTTTTACCAGGCGTTCACGGACTATGAAGGCCTGATGGATTTCACCGTGGAACTGCTGCGCCAGACGGCGATTGACGTTACCGGCGGGACTTTGGTTGAGTATCAGGGTGAGATGCTCGACTTCGGAAACGTACGGCGTTACACGATGCGCGAGGCTGTTATCGAATTCTGGAAGGATGGGGAGAAGCCGGGGATGGCTCAGTTGAGCCATCCGGAATGGTTGAAGCGGGAAGGCGGGAGGCATACGGCCGGAGAGTCTCTGGTGGCGCTATTTGAGCGGGTGTCCGAAAAGGTTCTGGTGCAGCCGACCATCATTTACGAGTACCCGGTGGAAGTCTCGCCGCTTTCCAAGCGCAACCGGCACGATCCTAATTTCGTCGATCGCTTCGAAATCTTTTGCGGGGGTATGGAGATTGGAAACGCCTACACCGAATTGAACGATCCTAACGAGCAGCGGAAGCGGTTTGAAGAGCAACTGGGGATGAAGGCGCGCGGCGACGACGAAGCGCACCAAATGGATGAGGACTATGTGCGGGCGCTGTGTTATGGCATGCCGCCCACGGCGGGGGAAGGGATTGGTATTGACCGGTTGACGATGTTGCTCACCAACTCGCGCTCCATTCGCGATGTGATTCTATTTCCGTTGTTGCGGCCGGAAGGCGAGATCGGGATCGCCGATTTGCTGCGGAAAGCGGAAGCGGATGCCGCGACTGGCGTTTGAGAGTTTCGTTGCGCGCCGGTATTTGACGGCGAAGCGGCGGCAGGCGGTGATCTCGATAATCACGGCGGTGTCGATTATTGGTGTAGCGGCGGGCGTTATGGCGTTGATTATCGCGTTGGCGATTACGAATGGTTTCCGCATCACTTTGCAGAAGAGCCTGCTGGGCGCGACGGCGCATGTGAATGTTGTCGAGAAGGAAGCGGGCGTCGGGTTTGAAGATTGGATTTCGATTGCGAAGGGCTTGGAAAAGCTACCGCACGTTACTTCGGCGACGGGCGTATTGTATACGCAGGTGCTGTTCTCCGGACCGCAGCAGGGACAGGGCGGATATCTGAAAGGCATTCCGGAATCGGCGACACAGGAGCGGGAGGAGTTGCGCCGGTATGTGAAGCAGGGGAGCCTGGACCGGCTGGCTTCGCACGACGGATATCCACCGATTTTGCTGGGAGCGAAGCTGGCGCGGCGGACCGGGATGATGCTGGATGCGATCGTTACGGTGATCATCCCCAACGGCGAGATTCTGCCCGGCGGCGCGCGGCCCAGCTATCCGCGATTTCGCGTGGTGGGGCTGTTTGAATCGGGCTTTTACGATGTCGATAACACGTTCGCTTATGCCACGCTTTCCGACGTTCAGCGCGTGACGGGGCTGGAAAATTCGATCAACGCGATTGAATTGAAGTTGGACGATATCAATACGGCGGTGGCGGTGGCCGCGGCGGCCTCGCCGATTATCGGCGGCAAGCTGTCGGCGTCGCACTGGGAAGAGCAGAACCGGAGCGTGCTGAACGCTTTGAAGATGGACCGGATTGTGACGATTATCACGATCAGTTTGATTCAGTTGGTGGCCGCGTTGAACATTCTGATCAGCCTGATCATGATGGTGATGGAGAAGTCTAAGGACATCGCCATCATGGTTTCGATGGGTGCGCGCTGGGAGCAGATTCGGCGCATTTTTATCTTTCAGGGTTTGTATATCGGGGCGATTGGCACCGCGATTGGATTGGTGCTGGGGTATGGGTTGAGCTACGCCGCCGAGAGCGGGCGATGGTTCACGCTGGACGCTGAGATCTACGCGCTGTCCTATGTGCCGTTTCAGCCGAGGCCGATGGACGCCATCTGGGTTAGCGCGGCCGCGCTGGCCGTTAGTTTTCTGGCCACGCTTTATCCGGCGCGGCGGGCGACGGCGGTGCTGCCCGCTGAGGCGCTGCGGTATGAGTAGCCGACCTATGTTGAAACCGCGCAGAACGGACTCGGACTCGGTCGCGGCCGGGGTTGTGGGAGAGTTCGTAAATGGTTGGGGGCCGCGACCGGCCTTTGCGCTATGTGTGGCATAGCCGGGTTCACGCATCGCGGCCGCCCCGCGCCTTCCGGACGTATTGAAGCGGTGACGCAGGCGCTGCATCATCGCGGGCCTGACCAGTGGGGCGTGCATGAAGCGGCGGATTGTTCGGTGGGCGCCGTACGGCTGCGGATCATCGATCTGGCGGGCGGCGAGCAGCCCATTTACAGTTTTGATCGGGACACGGTTATCGTCTTCAATGGCGAGATCTATAACCACGATGAACTGCGAGAAGAACTGCGTTCGCGGGGCCGTCAGTTTGTTTCGCGCAGCGATACCGAAGTGGTGCTGCAAGGGTTTTTGGAGTGGGACTTCGACGTTTTTGAAAAGCTGCGGGGGATGTTCGCCGTCGCCTTGTGGACCGAGTCGAAAAAGCGTCTGGTGCTGGCGCGCGACCGGATGGGAATTAAGCCTTTGTATTTGTTTCGCACCGGCGCGGATCTTTATTTTGGCTCGGAGTTGAAAGCCATTCTCGGGCATCCTGAAATCCCACGCGCTTTTTCCAAGGCGGGCCTGAACGCTTATCTGTCGCTGAACTACATCCCCGCTCCGCATACCATGATCGAGGGGATCACCAAGCTAGCTCCCGGGCAATGGCTGGAGTGGGCGAACGGTCGCGAACGGACTGGTCCGTACTGGCAATTGCGCTTTACCCCGCGCGGCGATATCAAGATCGCGAACGCCAAGGAAGAACTGGACAGCCTGCTGCGTTCGGCCGTTAAGGAACATTTGATTTCCGATGTACCGCTTGGTATTTGGGCATCCGGCGGGGTGGATTCGACGGCCGTACTGCACTACGCCTCGCAGGTGGCAACGCAGAAGCTGAAGACGTTTTCGGTCAGCTTTCGGGGCCGCAGTTTCGACGAGAGCCAGTGGTTTCGCGAGGTGGCCGAGAAGTACGAAACGGATCATCATGAATTCGATTTGAACCCGGATCAGGACCTGGCCGCGACGGTGGAGCAACTGCCTTTTTATTCCGACGAACCGAGCGCTGACGCCGGCGCGCTGCCGGTTTGGTACCTCAGCAAAATGTCACGCAAACACGTCACTGTGGCGTTAAGCGGCGAAGGCGCCGACGAGCTTTTCGGCGGCTACTATACTTACCTGGCCGATAAATACGCCGGTTGGATGCGCCATGTTCCGCGGCCGCTGCGCTCGGCGGGCTTTAGGCTCGCCAATCTGCTGCCGGTGTCCGACGAGAAGATCAGTTTTGAGTACAAGGCGAAACGGTTCCTGACGGGATCGCTGCTGGATCCACTGGAAGCTCATTTGTACTGGAATGGGACTTTCACGCCCCGGGAGCGGGCGCATTTGTTGAGGCCGGAGTGGTACGCGCGGTTGCATGCGCCGCCGAATTATCAATCGTTTCTGGAACTGGATCAGCACTGGTATTTGCCGGACGACATCCTGAATAAATGCGACCGGATGAGCATGGCCCACTCGCTGGAAGTGCGCCCGCCGCTGCTCGATCATCGAATCGTCGAATTCGCCGCGCGCCTGCCGGAGCACTACAAAGTGAACGGCGGCAAACTGAAATTCGTGCTGAAAGAATTACTGCGCGGCAAGATTCCGGACTCGGTCCTGACGCGCAAGAAAGAGGGCTTCGATATTCCCGCGCATGACTGGTTCCGCACCGCGTTGAAGCCGCTGCTGTATGACACGCTGACACCGCAGGCCATTCGCGAAATGGGACTTTTCAGCCCAGGCGCGGTGGAGGCTGTTTTGAGGGCGCATGACCGCCGCGAAGCGAATTACGGTTACCATCTTTGGGGCCTGCTGATGCTGTTTCTATGGAAGAAGCAATGGAACGCCGTTACCAGTTAATTGTCCTGCTGGCCGCCACGGCGATCTATTTCGGCTGCATCGTCAGTCCGCCCGCATTGATGGACGATGTGGACGCGGTGCAGGCGCAGATCGCGCGCAACATGCTGGAATCCGGCGACTGGGTGACAGCGCGTTTGAACGGCGTTGTTTATCTGGAAAAATCACCGCTCATTTATTGGTCCATGGCTGTCAGTTACGCGATTTTCGGCGTGCATGATTGGGCCGCGCGGATCCCGTTGGCGTTGGGCGTGGTGCTGCTTTGCTGGCTAACGGCGCGCTTCGCTCGATGGGCCTTCAACGAAACCGCCGGCCTCTATGCGGGCCTGATACTCGCTACCTGCATTGGTCTGTGGCTCTTCACGCGCATTCAAATTCCGGACGCGATTCTCACCGCGACCATCACGCTCGCCATGTGGAGTTTCCTGCAGGCGATGGAATCCGGCAAGGCGAAGCACGCCTACGTCATGTCCGCCGCGATGGCAACCGGGCTGCTGTTGAAGGGGCTTATCGCGATGCTCTTCCCGGTGGCCGCCATCTTGCTGTGGCTCATCATCGCGGGGCGCTGGAGCGAATGGCGCAAGCTGCGGCCGTTCGCCGGAGCCCTGATTCTATTGGCGATCGCCGCGCCCTGGCATGTACTTGCGACGCTCCGCAATCCGCCGTATTTTGACTTCACCATGAAGAGCGAAGCCGGACAATACCATGGGTTCATCTGGTTCTACTTCTTCAACGAACACGTCTTCCGCTTCCTGAACATGCGCTGGCCGCGGGACTACAACACCGTTCCGCGCTACCTGTTCTGGCTCTTCCATTTGTTGTGGCTCTTCCCGTGGAGCTTCTACGTTCCCGCCATCGCCAAGCTCAGGTTCGAACCCGTCGATCGCGCCGGTGCGACGCGCTTGTTGGCACTTTGCTGGACGGGCTTCCTGCTGCTTTTCTTCACGCTTTCGACGACGCAGGAATACTACTCGATGCCCTGCTATCCGGCGATCGCCCTGCTGCTCGGCAGCGCGATTGAGCAGGGGCAGAGCCAATGGCTCCGCCGCGGCCAACTCGCGATTGGCGTCGTCGCTACGCTCGCCGCCGGCGCGATCGGGTTTATTCTGATACAGGTCAACGGACTGCCCACGCCCGGTGATATCTCGCGAGCGCTGACGCAGAACCCCGATGCCTATACCCTCTCATTGGGCCACATGGGCGACCTGACGATTGACTCCTTCGCCTATCTGCGTGTACCCCTCATCGCGGCCGGTATCGCCTTCCTGGCCGGCGCGTTCTCCGCTTTCAAACTCAAACGAATCCAGCTCGCTCTCGGCTTGGCGGTGATGATGACGCTGTTCCTCCAAGCGGCCCGCATGGCGCTCATCACATTCGATCCCTACCTGGGTTCTCGTCCGCTCGCCGAAGCACTGCTGGCGGCGCCGCGCGGGACGCTGATTGTCGACAACCAGTACTATACGTTTTCGAGCATTTTCTTCTATGCCAATCCGCGCCGGGCGCTGCTGCTCAATGGCCGCGTTAACAACCTGCAATATGGCAGCTATGCGCCCGGCGCTCCGGACGTGTTTATTGATGACGCCCAATGCAGGAATCGTTGGGCTTCTCCTGAACGCCATTATCTGGTAGTGGAGAAGCCCAGCGTGCCGCGCTTCGAATCGATGCTCGGCAAAGACGCGCTGCGCGTTGTGCGCGAGAGCGGCGGGAAGTATCTTTTCACTAATCTGGAGTGACATGCCAAGACCGCTCATCCTCATCGTCTGCACGGCCAATTCGGCCCGCAGTCAAATGGCCGAAGGACTGATGCGCCACCTTCGCGGCGAGCAATTCGATGTCGCCAGCGCGGGCACCATCGCCACCTATGTCCGGCCTCAAGCTATTGAGGCGTTGGCCGAAATCGGCATTGACATTTCGCACCACCGCTCCAAATCCATCGACGAATTCTTCGGGCAGCCGATCCGCTACCTCATCACTGTTTGCGACAATGCCCGCGACAACTGCCCCTACGTCCCGGGCGCCCAAACCGTACTCCACTGGCCCTTTCCAGACCCCGCCATCAACCCGCGGCTCGAAAGCTTCCGGCACGTCCGCGACCTCATCCGCGAGAAGATTGAGGCGACTCCTTTACCCCATGTTTGAGCCATTCCTGCTCCTCGGCTTCATCGCGATGGTCTTCGGCTGGTGGGGCGCCAACACCGCCGCCGGCCGTCAACGGTTCGACGAAATGGCCGGCATTATTCCCATCGCGGCGCTTGTCCTCGGGACCGTCCTTTTCGCGATCGGGCTGTTCCTCTTCGTCCGCCGCTAGACTTGTATACAATTCAATCATGCGAACCGTTCCACAGCGCCGTCGCCGGCGTCAGCCTGGCTTTCCCGCTCCTTGAGTCCCTCTCTGTAGCCGCGCCGACTCGTCCCGTTCGCATGGTCTGCATCGGCAATGCGCTGGGGTTTTATCAACCCGCGTTCCACCCAAAACAGTCTGGCCGCGATTACGAACTCCCGCCGCTCCTCGAACCGCTTGCTCCGCACCGTAATGACTTAACGCTTTTCTCCGCGCTCGACCACGGCGCCAAGGGCGGCCACTTCGCCATCCACTCCTACCTCACCGGCGTTATGAACACCGACGCGAAGTCGATGCCCGAGGGCAACATCAGCGTCGACCAACGCGCCGCTGAAACCGTTGGCGGCGCCACGCGTTTCCCCTCGATCGCCGTCGGTTCGATTGATGGCATTCACGGCGGTTGCCTGATGTCCTGGACGCGCTCCGGCACGCGCGTTCCGCCCATTCCCGGCCCGCGCGAACTTTTCCGGAAGCTCTTCATAACCGACAGCGCCGCTGACCGCGAGCAGTATCAGGACCGCTTGCTCGTCCAGAACTCCATTCTTGACGCCGTTCGCGGCGACGCCAAATCGCTCGAGCGTCAACTCGGCCAGCGCGACAAAGCCAAGCTCGACGAATACTTCACTTCCGTTCGCGATGTCGAACGCCAACTCGCTCTCAGCAAGCAATGGGCCGACGTTCCCAAACCCTCGCCGGCTCATAAGGAACCCGCCAACACGGGCTTCGTCTCCGACCTGCCGGTACTCTACGACCTTATCGCCCTTGCCCTTCAAACCGATTCCACCCGTATCGCGACGATCGAAATCGCCGGCGGTTTTGAAGCCTCCGCGCTCGGATTGAAGCGGGATTACCACGCCCTTTCCCACCACGGCCAATTGCAGGAAAATATCGACGCGCTGTTGAAGCTTGAAAAGTATCAAATGGAGCAGTTCGCCCGCTTCCTGGCAAAGCTGAAAGCAACGGAAGACGGCGCTGGAGGCAACTTGCTCGCGAATACCATGGTGCTCTTCGGCAGCGGCATGGGCAATGCCAACGCGCATACGAACACCAAGCTTCCCATCGTCCTCGCCGGCGGCGGGTTTCAACACGGCCAGCACCGCGCGACGGCCGCGCCGCTTTGCAATCTCTACGTCAGTATGTTGCAGCGCTTCGGCGTCAAGTCCGATCGCTTCGGCATCAGCTCCGGCAAGCTCGCGGGCCTGGATCCGGCCTGATTATGATTCGCTTCGCCGCGCTGTTTACCACGGCGCTTTTCGCGCAATCGGAAATCCAGCCGTTTCTGAAAACGCATTGCCAATCGTGCCATGGCGAAAAAATGCAGATGGCGCAGCGGCGTTTCGACCAGTTGCGCCTGCCGGTCGCGGACCAAGCCACGCACGTCCTCGTCGAAGACATGCTTAACCAACTGAACGCCGGCAAGATGCCGCCGCCCAGCACTGCCCAGCCGGACATCGCCAGCCGTAAAGCGGTCATCGACTCGCTCACGGCCGCTCTCCAAGCCTCCACGGCCAAACGCAATAGCACCGGCGGCCAGACCGTTCTTCGCCGCCTCAACCGCCGCGAATATTTGAACACGGTGGGCGACCTGTTCCATCTCGACATGCTGATGTTCGACCCCACTGGCAACTTTCCCCGCGACCAAATGGCCGGTTACATGGACAACATTGGGGACACGCTTGTCACCTCCGGTTACCTGCTGGAACAGTACCTTGCGGCGGCGGAACAAGTTGTGGAAAAAGCTTTGCCCGGCAACCCGCGCCCCGCGCCCCAAACGTGGGTCTTTAACGATAACTTCCGGCAACAGCAGGAGTTCGATTACGCCCATCTCGCCGTCCACAAGCAGCGCTATTTGAGCGTCTATGAGAACTCAAATTCGCTCCGCCACGAAGGGGCGTACGCTCCCATTCGCGCATTCGCGAAAGGCGTTCCAGCCGATGGTCTCTACGAAATTCGCGTCCTGGCCGAAGCGCTTAATCGCCTCAATCCGTACGATGTCCGCCTGCTTGGCCGCGACCCGGAAGACCCTTTCCGCCTGGGTATCGTTCCTGGTAATGACAAGGCCGGCCCGCTCCATCATCCGCAGCCAATAGAACCGCTGCTGGCCGAGACGGTACTGAAGGACGGCGCGCCGCAATGGTATACGTTTCGCGTCTGGCTCGACGCCGGGTACACGCCCCGCTTCACCTTCCCCAATGGCATGATCGATAGCCGCCGCGCCTTCACGCAAATCATCGCGAGGTACCGTCAACTGCTTCCCGAGGAAGTCCGCAACGCTGAGCCAGGAATCTACCCCGCGCGCCCGATCGTTCTTACGCACGGCAAGATGCCGCATATCCGGATTCACGAAGTCAACATTCAAGGCCCGTTGAACGAACCCGGCCCCACGCCGAGTGAACTCGCAATATTCGGCGACAAGCCATTTCCCCCGGAACGAATTCGTGAGATCCTGACCAACTTTGCCGGCCGCGCCTATCGCCGCCCCGCGCGGCCCGAAGAAGTCGATCGACTCATGGCCGTCGTCGAGCGCCGCGTCAAAGACGGCAAGCCGCCCATCGAAGGTCTGAAGACCGGCCTTAAAGCCGCCCTCGCTTCTCCGGCCTTCATTTACCTTGACGAACGCGGCAAAGAACTCTCTTCGAGCGCCCTCGCCGCGCGCCTGTCGTATTTCCTCTGGTCCACCACGCCGGACGCCGCACTTGATCTCAACAAGCCCAACGCCCTGCTCACTCAAACTCGCCGCCTGCTCAACGATCCGCGTTCCAGTGCCTTCATCAATGGGTTCCTCGATAGCTGGCTTAACCTGCGGGGCCTGGGAGACATGCCTGCCGATCGCGACGCCTTCCTCCAGTTCTACGCCCTCGATCTCCAAGCCGCCATGCGCCGGGAGACGCGCCTCTTCACTCGCCATTTGCTCGACAACAACCGCACTATCGTTGACTTCCTCAACGCCGACTACTCGTTCCTCAATCGGAACCTCGCCAAGCACTACGGTGAGCCCGCGCTGCCCGTTGATGGCGGCCACAAGTTTCGCCAAGTCAAACTCGTCAACCCCAATCGCGGCGGCCTACTGGGGCAGGGAAGCGTGCTCACCGTCACCGCCAATGGCATTGAAACTTCGGCCGTCACACGCGGCGTCTGGCTCCTCGAAAACATCCTGGGCGACCCGCTCGCTCCTCCTCCAGACAACGTCCCGCCCATCGATCCCGATGTTCGCGGCGCCAAGTCTATGCGCGAAATTCTCACGAAGCACCGCGAAAATCCCACGTGCTTTTCCTGCCACCAAAAAATCGACGCGCCCGGTTTCGCGCTCGAAAACTTCGACCCCATCGGCGCCTGGCGCGAGAGCTATGCGAATAGCGTGCCCATCGACGCCTCGGGCCAACTCCCCGGGGGGAAGGCTTTTCAAAATGTGGCGGGCCTCAAGGAAGTGCTTGTCGAGCGGAGAGACCAGTTTGCCCGCATGCTGACGGAGCGCCTGCTCACTTACGCTTGCGGCCGCCGGATGGAAGCTTCAGACCGTCCGCGGATTGATCGCATTGTTAGCGATCTTCGTGCGAAAGGCTACGGCTTCCGGGATCTCATCGAACTCGTCGTTGCCAGCGAAACCTTCCGCCACAAATAGTCAGCGCCGGTCACTAACGCCGCCCCCGGCGAAGGTGGCCATGTTGTTGTAAAGCGCTACCGCCGCGTCTAGAACCGGCATCGCCATTGCCGCGCCCGACCCTTCGCCCAGGCGCATATCGAGATCGAGAATCGGCCGCACACCCAGCGACTCCAACAAATGCCGGTGCGCCGTCTCCGCTGAAACATGGGAGAAAAGCAAGTAGGGGAGTACCGCCGGAGCAATCGCGTGCGCGGCCATTGCCGCCGACGACGAAATGAATCCGTCGATTACTACCGGCATTCTCTGCGCCGCAGCGCCCAGCAAGAACCCCGCCATCGTCCCAATTTCAAATCCGCCCAGGGCCGCCAAAATAGCCACCGGATCTCCGGCGGCGATTACGTCCCGATGGCGCTCCAGCCCTCGCCGCACCACGCCGGCCTTTCGCAGTACGCCTGCCTGGTCAACACCCGTCCCTGGTCCAACCGCCGCTTCCGGAGGCGTGTGCGAATAGGCGCAGAAAAGCGCGCTCGCGGCGGTCGTATTGCCGATCCCCATTTCGCCGACTGCCGCAATGTCCCGCTCCGTTCGTATTTGACGCGCCAACGCGACGCCATTGTTTAAGGCTCGCTCGACTTGTTCCAAACTCATCGCGGGCTCGTCGACAAAGTTCGCAGTGCCACGCCCAAGCCGCATGTCGATAGCGCCATCAGCTAGATCTCCATCCACGCCCGCATCGACGATCACAGGCGTAATTCCAAACTGCCTGCACAGCACGTTGATCGCCGCGCCGCCCGCAAGGAAGTTCAAAAGCATCTGACGTGTGACGGCTTTCGGGTACGCGCTGACGCACTCCGCGGTGACGCCATGGTCGGCGCAGAAAACAACGAGCGCCTTCCGCGCTACGGTCGGCCTTGAGGTTCCGGCGGCCAGCGCCAATTGCGCCACCAGCGTCTCCAGCCGACCCAGACTGCCCGGCGGCTTGGTCAGCGAATCCCATCGCGCCGTGATGGATTTCGCCAACGCATCATTCGAAACCGCCGGAATCTTAATCGGAAAGTGCAAAGGAAATCACCTCCAAATATTCTTGCTGAAACGAAACCAGTTCGCGCCCCGCGGCCAAATGCGCCAGCACCGCGTTTACGCCCACATGCGCAACAATGGCGGTCGTGCCATCTCGCGGCACGCGCAGCCATCCACGTTCCACGCGCGCCGCAAAATCCGGCCATGGCTCACCTTCCGGCGGTGTGGTCCCAAACCAATCCAAGCTGGCCCGAGCGGCCAATTCCGGCCATCCCGCCTCCACCTCATTCCAGCGTTTCTGTTCCCACTCGCCCATCCCGCGCTCCGCCAGTTCGGGAACAACAGAAATCCGCATCCGAGGATACAATAATTCCGCCGTTCGGAGCGCCCGTATCAGGGGGCTCGCCAGCACTCGATCCACTTTCAACAACGAAGGCGCCGTCTCCTCCAACGCCGCCGGCCGCCCATGGCGAATGAGGTGAATCACACCCACGCCAACACCCCCAGCGATACCGCTTCCGAAATTTGACACGCCGCACCCAGGCAGTCTCCCGTAACACCCCCCAGCCGCGCGATAAACCATCGCCGCAGTACAAACAGCGCAACCAAGTTAGCGCCCACTAACCAGACTCCCGCCCCCCATCCCGCCAGTCCCGCCAGGAGCAATACCTGCAAAATAGCTATATAAAACGCCGATCGTGGAAGACTGTCTCCAAATGCCCGCCCGAGTCCCTCGCCAGCCGCCGGCGCGCTCGCCGCCAACAGCACCATCGCCGCCCGCGAAATTCCATACGCCGCCGGCAACCGGTACCAAGCGTCGCCGTGCAGCAAAACCAATGCCTGCCAGCGAAATACGAAGGACGCAATCAGCGCCAACGCGCCATGCGCGCCGATTCGGCTGTCCTTCAAAATCGACAGCATCTTCTCGCGCGAACGGCATTTCCGCACTGCGTCGCACACATCCGCCAGCCCATCCTCATGCAGTCCGCCGGTCACGATAGCCAACCCAATCACGATTAACAACGGTCCGAGCTTCAATGGCCATAGCGCCGCCGCGCCGAGTCCGAACAACACGCCCACGAAAGCGAACGCCCACGCCGAAGGTCCCGGCGGTCCGGCAGGCGCCGGGACCGGAAGAATCGTCAAGAACTGAAGCGCTTGCCGCATGATTATTTCAACCGAAGCGTCGCGCCGAAGATGCACCAATATGCCTCCAAGGCCCGCTCCAGCGCCTGCTGATTCAGTATTCCCGCCCGGTCCCGAAACGCCCGCGCCAGCGCATTCTCCGGCACAATACCGCAGCCCACTTCATTCGTCACCACCACGCACGGCAGCGCCGACGCGGCCATCACATCCAGTTGCGCCTCCATGTCGATGTCCTTCTCCGAGAGCATCGCGTTACTCAACCACAGCGTGAGGCAATCGACAATCAGCACATCCAGTTCATCCTCCACTCGCATCACCGCCGCCGCCAAATCCAGCGGTTCTTCCACAGTGATGAATTCCCCGGCCCGTTCCTCCCGATGCCGCCGAATCCGCTCGCGCATCTCGTCGTCGAACGCCTGCGCCGTCGCCAGAAAACCGCGTCGCGGTCCATACCGGCGCGCCAGGGTCAATGCGTGGCGGCTCTTGCCGCTGCGGCTCCCGCCGCCCACTAAAACGATCGCCATAACACCCCCGCCACCGTTCCGCTATGCGCCAGCGTCACGCCAAACGCGCCTGCCGCCATCGCCCGCATGGTCAATCGATCCCACTGCGAATGCGGCCGATAGCGCTGATGGATTGCGCCGCTTCGCAACGCCACACGCCCCAGGCCGACCGCATCGCCAGCCGCCACCGCCGCTTCCAACTCAATTAGTAAACCCGCAAACTCATCCAACTCGGACGCGGAATACGAAGGCACCGGGCAATCCAGCGTCTCAACCACAGGCCCGCCCATATCAATCACCTCCACATTCATCTCCGGCCATGCCCCATCGAACCGCCGGAGCAGTTCCCCTGTACGCGGCAAAAACGCCACCGGTTTCAAATCGAACATCGTCGCATCGCTAGCCAACTCCGCTTGTTGCACCAGCCGCGCTACCACCTCCGCACCCCACGATGCGTTTAAGAAATCCGCCACCGCGCGCACCGCCGCAACACAGTCCGCTGTCGACGACCCGCACCCGCGTCCCACCGGAATCGACGAATTCACTACCACCTCCAACGCCCCGTCCAACGAACCCCAAGCCAACTTAGCCGCCCGGAACGCCTTCGTCTTCCAAGCCGGCGTTACGCTCCAGGCCGATCCACGCCTCACCGTCACCGCACTGCGAAACTCCGGCACCGGCAGCGTCACCAAAAACGGTTCCACCCGTTCCCCCAAACGCACTCCGCCCTGCAGGATTTCGCCCGCATGACCCATCGCCTCAGCGCGACCAAAGCAGCCAGACAAAGAATGGCCCTCCCAGCAGCGCCGTGGTCACGCCCACGGGTATCTCCAACGGCGCGAACGCGCTCCGCGAAATGGTATCGCAGATCACCAGGAAAGCACCGCCGCCAAACAACGACGCCGGCATCAACAGGCGATAGTCCGGCCCCACAATTCTCCGCAACAGATGCGGCACCAACAGCCCCACAAACGCAATCGGTCCCGTCACGGCGGTTGTGCCGCCAACTAGCAGCGCTCCCGCCGCGAACCCCTGCCAGGTCACTTTCCTGAAGTCCACGCCGCGCCCCGCCGCCCACGTTTCTCCATACGAAATGACGTTCAGCACACGCGACAGCCGCAGCATCCAGATAAACACCGGGATCAGAACCAGCGCCAATAGCCCCAGCACCGGATACTCAATCGCATCCACGCCGCCTATGAGCCAGTGCGTAATCTGAAAACTTCGTGTGATGCCGGCCAGGCTGTGCAAGAGCAAAACCAGCGACGTGCAAATCCCATTCACCGCGATTCCCGTCAGCAGGAGAGTGAACGACGAAAACCTTCGTAGATGCCCTAATGCGATCACCAACCCGATCACCGCCGCCGCTCCGGCCAGCGCGGATAACCACACCAGAGGAAACGCCGTTTCTTCGGCGGGATAGAACGCAATCGCCGTCACCGCTCCTAGGGAGGCCGCCGCCGACACGCCCAGGGTTGACGGTGTCGCCAGCGCATCGCGCAGCAATGCCTGAAACAATGTTCCCGCGCCCGATAACGCCGCCCCTGTCAACAACGCCAGCAGCGTTCGCGGCATTCGCAAATTGACGAAAATGTTCCAGTCCGGCGATTCCTGCCGCCAAAGTTTTCCGTAGTCCATGCCGGATCCGCCCAGGAACGGACACACCGCCGCCGTCACCGCCGCCGCCAGCAGTGACGCAAATAGTACCCAGCGCGCGCGGCTGCGGAGGTCATCGGCCATACGTCAGAAACACCCGTCCTTCCGCGCTCCGATGCCAGTGGAAAGGGACATGAAACACGCGCTCTAAATCCGCCGGCCGCATTGCATCGCATGGAGGTCCATCGGCCGCCAACTGTCCCCGGTCCAACAGCCAGACTCGGTCCGCATTCTGCGCGGCCAACGCCAAATGATGAGTAACGACCAGGATCAAATGCCCGCAGTCGCGCAGCGCTCGAAACAACTCCCAAAGCTGGGCCTCGTTTTCCGGATCCAAATGGGCGCTTGGCTCATCCAGCAGCAGGATCGGCGCCTGCTGGCACAAGGCCGCCGCCACCAGAACTCGCTGCTTTTCACCGCCGCTCAACTTCGAAAAACGGCGGTCGCGAAAATCATTTAATCGCGTTCGCTCAATCGCCAGTTCCATCGCCGCATGGTCGTCCTCATTCTCATACAGCCCGCGGCCATAAGGAATGCGGCCCGTCAAAATCACCTCTTCCACCGTGAACGGAACGTCGCCGGGAATCATCTGCGGCACGTGCGCCACCAGCCGGCACAACTCCTCGCGGCCTATCTGATGCGCGTCGCGGCCCTGTAACCGGCACGTGCCCGACTCCGGCCGCCTTTGCCCAGACAAAAGATCGAGCAAAGTCGATTTCCCCGCGCCATTCGGACCCGCAATCGCTATCACCTCAGGTCCCAACGCGGCGGCCGTAATGCCAGTCAGCACCGCTGCCCGCCCAGGGTAGGAAAAGGTCAAATTCTCTAAGGCCAACAAACTCATTGCAGCATCGCGGCGAACGCTTCCGCCGCCTCCGCCACGCGCGGCCCAGGGACCACAAATATATCCGCCGCCACCGCAAATACTTTCTTCTTCGCCACCGCGCGAATGGCCTGTTGCGACTCCCACAGCTTCACGACGGATCGCTTATGTTCCTCCGTCACGCCCGTGGTTACAGCCATATCGCCCATATCGACAATCACGTCCGGAGCCAATCGCAGCACCGCTTCCATCGATATTCGCGGATATGTCACCGGCGAATCGAACAACACATTCCTGCCGCCCGCGATGCGAATTACTTCGTTCAAAAACGATCCCTTCCCCACGGCGATCATCCCATCCAAACGCCCCGGCGTTCGTCCCACAACAAACAACAACGTGCGCGGCGTACTGCCGGTGGAGCGTTTTTCAATCGCCGCCAGCTTCACGCGAATGCTCTTTTCCAGCCCCGCCCCCCGGTCCGCTAAACCCACCGCGTCACCTATTGTCGTCGCCGACCGCAGCGTCTCTTCCAGGTTCGTATTCTTTAACGCCAGGGTCCTGATTCCCAATCCCGCCAACTGGGTCAACGTTATTTTCTGCTCCGCGTGAACCAGCACGAGGTCCGGTCGCAGCCGCGCAATCGCCTCCACGTTCGGCTGCAAGTAACTGCCGACGCGGGGCAGTTTGTTCGCCGCTTCCGGATAATGGCAATACGTCGAAACCGCAACGACCCGATCCCCCGCGCCAATCGCGAATAGCGTTTCCGTGAAACTTGGCGCTGTGGAAACTATACGCTGCGGCGCGGCGAACGCGGCTAGCGAGCTTAATAGCAGAATCGTTAATTGCATAAACACTCCCGGCAAATACGAATCAGAATTTCGTTCTCCCAACGCCTGCGCACGGCCACGCGAATCGCCGAAAGTGCAAATCCCGGCCAGCCCGAACAGTCCCGCAGCAGCACGCGCCGCGCCGCCGCAAACGCCGTTAAGTCCGCCGCCCGCGGCGTTTCTACAAATAGATAGTTCGCCACCGGCACCCAAACACGCAAGCCCGGCAACTGCTCCAACTGTCCCGCCAGCCAGCCGGATTCGGCGCGAACAAACGCCCGTGTCTGTGCCGCGTGTACACGATCTTCAATCGACGCCAATGCCGCCGCCTCCGCTAGCGCATTCACCGGCCATGGCGGCCGCATTCTCGCCAACGCTTCCACATCGCCGGCGAGCGCTCCGATCCGCAGCCCCGGCAGTGCCCAGAACTTTGTCAGCGACCGTAGCACGAACAAGTTCCCGCCCGTCCGCGAAGTCAAGCTCTCCGCCTCGCAGAAATCAATGAACGATTCGTCCACAAGCACCGGCGCTGTTCGTTCTCGCGCATACCGCAGCACGACTTCAATACCGATAAGCGTCCCGGTCGGATTCGCCGGACGGGTCAAGACCACCGGGCCTTCGGCCGGCCACGAGTCGGGGTTTGCCAGTGAGCAGAGGCGTGCCTCCGGCCAGGCCCGATGAAACTCGCCAAAAGCCGGCGACGCGATGGTACCCGTTCCAAAATACCGGCACCAATCGAAGAGCAGTTCGGTCGCCCCGTTGCCCGCCATCACCTGTTCCGGCCGCACGCCCCACTCCGCCGCCAGTCTCTCCCGCAGTTGCAGCGATGTGCGTTCCGGATAATGCGCAATCCGATCGACCGCCGAAAGAATTGCCTCCCGTGCCGCCGGTGAAGGACCAAGCGGATTGATGCTGGCGCTGAAATCCAGCACCTGTTGCCAGGCAACGCCCGCTTGCGCGGCCACCGAGAAAATATTCCCGCCGTGGGTCACAGCCATAGTGCCGCTCCCGTGAACAAGAGTGTTGAGCCATACAACAGCACCCGCATCCCGCCATACGTCCGCCAGTCCAAAGGGCGCAGATCATCGCCCAAAAATGCCTTCTCCGACCGAACGCCGCGATAGACATTCACCCCGCCCAACCGCACGCCCAACGCCCCAGCCGCAGCCGCCTCCGGATATCCGGAATTCGGGCTCGGCTGGCGGTGCGCGTCGCGCCGCGTAAATCGCACACTCGAAGAAAGCGACATCCCTGGCCACACCGCCGCGATCAGCCAAATCAAGATCGCCGTCAGTCGCGCGGGAATCAAATTGGCCAAATCATCCATCCGCGCCGCGCACCAGCCGAACTCCAAGTAACGTTCGTTCCTGTGTCCAAACATGCTGTCCATTGTGTTGATCGCTTTATACGCCGCCATCGCCATCGGTCCGCCCAGCACCAGCCAGAACAACGGCCCGATCACGCCGTCGCTCAAGTTCTCCGCGACCGTTTCCACCAGCGCCCGCGTCACGCCTCGCTCGTCTAAGCCATCCACATCGCGTCCCACAATCCGTCCCACCGCATCTCTCGCGGCAATCAGATCACCGTCCCGCAATGGCCTGACCACCGCCATCGCATGATCGTCCAAACTGCGCACCGCCAGCAACGAATAGATCCAATAAATCTGCACATACGGCGGCGGCAGCAACCGCATGGACGCCCACACCACACCGCACGTCACCGCCAATACTCCGCACCAAGCTCCGACTCCGGCCACCCGGAGGGGCAAGGTACCGCGCCGCCAAACGCGTTCCATCCAAGCCGCCAAATTCCCCACGCCAACAATCGGATGCGGCAGCCAGCGCGGATCGCCCAACAGCAAATCCGCCGCCACGCCGCAAGCCAATTGAACGGGAGTGACCATCATGCCAACAGCCCCTCCAACACTTCCGGCCGCGAATGGGCCACCAGCCAATCGGCCAGCCGGTCATACATCGCGTCCCGGTCGACACGCCCAATCTCCAGGCCCAACAACTCGCGCACCACCGCCGGTTCATCGAACGCGCCGTGCAGATAGGTGCCCATTACGCCGTCCACCCGGCATCCTTCCGCACTGCCGTCCGCCAAGTACGCAAACGGAGCACAATCTGACGGGCGCTCCGTAATACCCATATGGATCTCGTACCCGCGAAAGCCAACTCCGCCAGGCGTAACCGCTTCGACAACACGGGTCACCTTCGGCGAACGCATCACCGTCCGGACCGGCAACATCCCCAATCCATCCGCATCCGCAACGCTCTCGCCCAACATCTGATAACCGCCGCAAATACCCACGAGCAGCGCTCCGCCGGCCCGCTGCTCACGAACCCATGCGTCCAACCCGCGTTCCTTCAGCCAGACCAAATCCTCAGTTGTGTTCTTCGTCCCCGGCAAAAAAACCACGCGAAATTGCCGCGCGGCAGGCGCCTCAATCCAATCCACCGCGCCCAACGCCCGGAAATCGGTGAAGTTTGAAATTCGCGGCAATCGAACCACCGCCACGGCGCCATCGCCCGCAACCGCCGAATCGATTCCGAGACTATCCTCCTCGTCCAGTTCAATGTTTCGGGCAAACGGAAACACACCCAAACAAGGAATACCCAACCGCTCTTCTAGAAACGTCACACCCGAATCGAACAATGAAATATCCCCGCGAAACCGGTTCACCACAAATGCCTTCACCAAGGCGCGCTGCGAAGGCGGCAATAGATCCATCGTCCCCACCAGCGACGCAAAAACTCCGCCCCGTTCAATATCCGCCACCAAAACGACCGCCGCGCCCACCCGATCCGCGAATCGCAAATTCGTTATGTCCCGCTCCCGCAAATTCACTTCGGCCACGCTTCCCGCGCCTTCGCAGACAATCCACGGGAACTGCACCGCCAGCCGCCCATAGCTCTCGAGCGCTAACCCCAGCAGCGACTCCGAATGGTTGTAGTAATCGTGAGCTTCCAACTCCGCCCACACCCGGCCCTGCACCACGACTTGCGAACCCGTCGCCGAGTTCGGCTTCAACAACACCGGATTCATATCCGCCATTGCCGGCAGCCGGCACGCCTCCGCCTGCATCGCCTGCGCTCGTCCAATCTCGCCGCCCTCCACGCACGGGTACGAATTGTTCGACATGTTCTGCGCCTTGAATGGAGCGACCCGCTGGCCCCTCCGCAACAGCAGCCGGCAGAAGGCCGCCGTGAACCAACTCTTCCCGACATGCGATGCCGTGCCGCCAATGAACAACGCCCGGTTCATCGCCGCTCCCGATTCTCTTCCAGCCACTCATTAACGCCCTTCGTCACGGCTCCATACGCTGCTTGGCCTAGCACCGATCCCACTGCCGTGTGCTTGCCCGCATACGGCGTCCGCTCACCGTTGATCGGCGACGCCACGGCTAAGTAATCCGTCCCCGTTCCGGAGGCCGCCAAGCCCGAGCGCACGCTCTTCACACCACTCTCCAACATCGCCAGCGCCTTCGCTTCCGACACGAGGCACAAGCCTTCCGTCGCGGCCTCTACCGTCAATGGCTGCGAACAGCACACCAGCAAATTGATAGTCCCCGGCATCGTGATCGGCCCGGTCGAATCGCCCGCACGCAGTGCGTTGCTCAGGCCAACAGTGCCAACGGCCCAAGCCGAACAGTCCTGATCCGAACCTGCGGCTTCCACGAAGGTTCCCGCCCGCCGGCTCGTCATGAATCCCACCGCGCCGCCTAACTCCTCAGCGTGCATCTGCCCCTGCATCCACTCCGCGGGATCCGTCACACCGGCAATTTCATGCAACTTCAAATAGAGCCAGGCAACGTGCCGCGTTCGCTGCCACCCGCCATTCACAACGGCCCAACTCACCACCGCCCACGGCTCCGCGAAACCGGCCACCAGCCACCGGTCCCGCGTCTCCAATCGATAGGGCCGCTCTACCAGGCCCGTGACCATTTCGGCCCCGGCGTATTCTCATCGCGCAACCGCGCGTCCTTCCTCGTCTCCTTCTCAATTTGCCGCCCAAATAACCACAACAGATCCGAGAGGCGGTTCAAATACTTCAACACATTCGGCTGCACCGGCAGGCCGTCTTCGATCAAACCGACGACCAGGCGCTCGCTCCGCCGGCACACCGTTCGCGCCACGTCGAACGCCGCCGATACCGGATCCTCGCCCGGCAACGACCAATCGTTCAACATCCCCGGAATCGCTTCAATCTGGTACACGTGGGCCGTCAACGCGTCGACCATTGCATCGTCCACCACGGGAATTCCCTTCGGCGACTCGGGCGGCGTCGAAATAGCAGACGCTACTTTGAAAAGCTCTTTTTGAATCCGCTTCGCCGCCGCGCACAGGTCCTCATTCGGGCAAATGGCGCGCGCAAATCCCATTGACGAGATCAGTTCATCCAGCGTTCCAAATGCTTCCACGCGCGGCGACGACTTCGAAACGCGTATCCCTCCGGACAGGCCCGTCTGGCCGCCATCACCGCGCATCGTTGCAATGGACATCAATATTCTCCTATTTGAAAAGCACTTGCATGCCGGTCACGAACGTAGCCCGCGGCGCTTGAAAACCGTTCTCGAAATAGCGCTGATGGAGCACGTTATCCACCTTCGCGTACGCCTTCAACGTGTGCTTCTCGCCGTTCCACAACTCGCGGTTAAAAACCACATCCATCTTCGTCACGCCAGAGTAGAGATACGCCCGCGCCCGGCCTCCGGCCGACAGCGCATTGTAGTAGTCCGATGACCGGTACAGGTCCACTGTCACATCGTTCTTCTTCCCCAATTGCTGATGCAACAGGGCCGTGAACGAATGCGCCGGTACGCTCAGCGCGCCGAAGAATCCGCGTACGGCCGTGTCCTGATTCGTATCCGCGTTCACGTACGAATAGGAGCCGCGAAACAGCGTTGATCGCGACGGCCGCATTTCCGCCGTCAATTCCAAACCGCGGGAAGTTCCGCCCGCGCCGCTGTAGTAGCCAGACGTCCGTCCAAATGGATCCGTCGCCGCGCGCACGATATTCGCCGAGGAATCGAACTGCGTAATCTGCACGATGCGGGTGTAGAACCACGTCCCGCTGAATCGGACTTTATCGTGAAACAGATACTGATCCATGCCCGCGTCAACCGAGTTATAGCGGTCCGGCGAAAGCCGCGGATCGCCATATGGACTGAACACCACGGCGTTGTTGACGGAATCGTAGAAGAACCCAGAACCGTAGCGTTCAAACAGGCTCGGCGCGCGGTAGGAGTTGCCGCCGTGCGCCCGCAACTTCGTTCCCGTTCGCGGCAGAAAATACGAAATGGCGACATCTCCGGTTAACGCCCGCGGCGGCGCGGCCAATGCTACGCTCCCGTAATTGTTGGCCGCGCCGGCGTACACGAACCGCGGCCGGTCCAGTTGAAACGCCTGCGCCCGGCCTGACAATGAAATCTGCAGGCGCTGGCGCGCCAGCGTCATTTGGTTCGCGAAATAGGCCGCGTTCGAACGCTGCGCCGCCGCCGTTCGTGTCGAGACCGTGGCCGGCGCGGGCATCCGGTTATCGTCCAAATTTAAATAACCCTCGCGCTCAAACTCATACCCGCCCGTGAATGAATACCACTGCGCGGGCCGCCACAGAATCTTCGTGTCCACCGTATCGATATCGCCGCGAAACTGGCTTACATTCGAAACGGTTGGCTGGAACCCCGCGCCCCCCGGACCGTTCCGGAAGAACCGGTTTGTATGGACGCGCTGATAGCTCGTCACCCATTCCGCCATTGGATGCAACGCCTGCCGGAAGATCAATGCGCCGCTCCAGAATCGCGACGTGCGATGGTTATCCGGATCGTTCCGGTTCGGGATAAATGTAACCATCGGAATCGCCCGGACAATCGTCGTCGCCGGGATATTCGCCGCCGGCAACCCGGAGGCGGTTGGGCTGATATTCGGCTGCACAAAATCGTCGGAGAACATCACCCGCCCAACCAGTGACGACGAAGACCCAAACGAATACCGCGTGAACGTCTGCAAGCCGTTGCTTCGCGCGCGGTCGTCGCCGTCCACGCCGCTCATCACATTCAAATGCAGCAGCCCCGCCGAATACGTCAGCTTGTTGTCCAGAATGCCGCCGCCCACCGTGGCGCGCCCGCGCAACAGCCCCAGCGTCCCGCCCTCCATCTGGATTCCGCCATGCGTTTTGCCGCCGCCCGCGTCGCTCACTACGTTCACCGTGCCGCCCACCGCGTTCGAACCATACAGTGACGATCCCGATCCGCGCAGCACTTCCACGCGATCGAAGTTGATTACGTTCAACGTGGACAAAAACGAACTCGCGTCGCCCTGCAATGTCGCCACATCGCGGAACCGCAGCCCGTCAATCAGCACCGCCGTAGCGTCCGCGCGCAACCCGCGCATCCGCACCGATGTCGCCTGTCCCGGCCCGCCCAAATTCCGAATAAGCAGCCCCGGCGTATCGCGTAGCGCCTCCGCCAAGCTGTACTCATTCCGCTGTGAAATCTCTTCGGCGTCGATGACGCTCGCGGCTTTCGACACTTGGTCAATCGTCTGCGCCGCGCCCTCGGCAGTCACCACCACACGTTGGTCAATCCCCGCCACTTGCAGGCGAACGGTGGCGGACTTTCCGCCGTTCACCGGCAACGAAGCGCGACGGAATCCTTCCGCCGAGACCTGCAGCAAATAATTCCCCGCCGAAGTTTCGGGGAACACAAACTCCCCATGCACACTCCGCGTATTCGCCACCGGCGAAGACGCTCCCTGCCGGTACAGCACCAACGCCGCGCCGTCCACCGGCCTTCCTTGCGGGTCTTGCACGGTTCCCCGAATTGATACCTGTGCGTGTAACGTCACGGAGTATAAGTACACCGCGAACGAAAAAAAAGACTTGTGGCTCATAAGTCCTGCCCCTCCCTCGAGAGCAAAGTAAATTCAGCCCAATGGCTGTTCCCAGGCAGGTCTTCGGACTCATGGGCGGCCTACTGGTTGCGACTTCCCAGCCGAATTCGGCCAGTGTCTCTTGCAACGTTCGTTCCCAATTACCGCTACGGGGTAGCTCCGGATTCAAACCGGATTCCCTTTTCAACGCTCTCCAGAGAGTGCGTACCTCGGAAGTCTTGAGAATAGCAGATGCGCCCCCCGCATGAGAACCTAACGGGAGCTTGACTTTGCCAATCTTCACCCCCGCCTTCCGCGCCGATTTCGAAAACCTCCTCCGTTGGCGACGCGACGTTCGCCACTTTCTCCCCGATCCCGTTGATTCCGCCGCCGTCGAGAATCTGCTTCGCCAAGCGATGCTTGCCCCCTCCGTCGGCTTCTCCCAGCCATGGCGCTGGATCCTGGTTGACGATCCTGTCCGCCGTCAAGCCATCGCCGAAAACTTCGAGCAAACCAACGCCGAAGCCCTCATTCAATACAACGACGCCCAAGCCGATGAGTACGCCCGGCTCAAACTCGCCGGTCTCCGCGAAGCCCCAATCCACATCGCCGTCTTTGCCGACACCACCGCTCCCACCGGTTCCGGCCTCGGACGGCGGACCATGCCCGGCACGCTCGTCTGGTCCGCCGTCATGGCCATTCACACCCTTTGGCTGGCGGCGGCCAGCGAAGGCATTGGCCTTGGCTGGGTCTCCATCCTCGATCCCGTGAAAGCTCACGCCACGCTCGAAGCCCCCGCCGAATGGACGTTCCTCGCCTATCTCTGCCTCGGCTGGCCCGCCGCGTCCAGCCCCGATCCGCTGCTGGAACGCACCGGCTGGGAACGCCGCCTCGCCCCCGAACCCCTGATTTTACGCCGCTAGAAAAATCGGACGAAACTTATTCCTCCACTGCTCGTATAACCCGAAGGCCTCCCATGGAATCGTTCCTACAAGACCTCCGCCACTCCCTCCGTATATTCTGGCAAAGCCGCGGGTTCACGGCCGCCGCCGTCGCCGCTCTGGCCCTCGGCATTGGTTCCAACACCGCCATCTTCTCCATCGTCAACACCGTTCTGCTCAAGCCGCCCAATCTACCCGAACCCGATCGCATCGTCGCCTTCGACACCGGGGGTCCCGGCGGATCCTTTCAAGGTGCTTCCCCAGCCAAGTTCGCCCACTGGCGCGCTCAGTCCGATGTCGTCGAGCTTGTCAGCGTCTCCCGCCAGAACACGCTCAACTGGACGGGCAACGATACTCCGGAACAACTAAAAACCGGCCAAGTCTCCGCCGATTACTTCCAACTCTTCGGCGCCAAAATTATCGTTGGCCGTTCATTCGCGACGGCGGAAGATCTCCCCAATGGCCCGCATGTCGCGCTGATCGGCGAAGCGCTATGGATCCGCCGCTTCGCCCGCGACCCGCAGATCCTAAACAAATCGATTCAACTCGGCGGCGAGCCACACGCCATCATCGGCGTCGTTTCGGACGCTTTCGACATGCGCGATTTCGGCGATCAAAACGACATCTGGATCCCCTTCCAACTCGATCCCAACTCGCGCGACCAAGGCCACTATTTCGGCGCCTCCGGCCGCCTGAAAACAGGCGTCACGCTCCAGCAGGCTCAAGCCAAATTGAAACTTTCCGCCGAGGACTATCGCCGCAAAGTCCCTAACTCTTTTGGACCTAATGAGACCTTTTCCGTCCAAACCATTCACGAATTCCTGGTCGCCGATTACCGCTCCTCCCTCCTCGTTCTGATCGCCGCCGTCGCCATGGTGCTCCTCATCGCTTGCGCCAACGTTGCCAATCTTCTCCTCGCCCGCGCCATCGCCCGCCGCCGTGAAATCGCCATTCGCGCCGCCTTGGGCGCCACCCGCAGCCGCCTCATCCGTCAACTGCTGACAGAAAGTTTTATCCTCTCCGCCGCCGGCGCCATCCTCGGAACGGCACTGGGTTTCGCCGCCATTCGCGCGCTCCTGCTCGTCAACACCGCCGGCCTTCCGCGCGTTGGCGAGAACGGCGCGCTCGTTGGACTCGACTGGCGCGTCCTCGCCTTCACCGCCGCCATCACGGTCCTCACCAGCTTCCTCTTCGGCCTTTTCCCGGCGCTGCAAGTTTCCCGAGTTGAACTCGCGAGCACGCTGAAGGAAAGCGGTTCCCGCGTAGGCGGCGGTCTGGGCCAGAACAAGGCCCGCTCCGCGCTAGTCATCGTTGAAATCGCCCTCGCCGTAGTCCTGCTCACCGGCGCGGCACTGCTCATCCGCACGTCCATGGCAATTGCCCGCGTCAATCCCGGCTACGAAACCAAAAACATCCTCACCATGCGTATGTCTATCGCCGGCAAGCGCTTCGTGACCTCCGCCGCCATTGAAGGTCTCGTCCGCGACGGCGCCGAACGCATCCGCGCCCTCCCCGGCGTCCTCGCCGCCAGCGCCACCTGCTGCGTCCCGCTCGAGGGCGGCTACGGCCTGCCATTTCTCATCGTCGGCCGCCCTACTGAAAAGGGTCCCTTTCACGGCGGCGGCTGGCACACCGCCTCGCCCGGCTACTTCGACGTCTTCAAAATCCCGATCGTCATAGGGCGCGCTTTCAACGATCGCGACAACACCGCCGGCCAGCCCGTCGCCATCATCAGCCAAGCCATGGCGAAGAAATTCTGGCCTAATGGCGATCCTCTCAATGACAAGATCTGGATTGGTAAAGGTGTGATGACTGAGCTCGCCGCGGAGCAACCCCGCCAGATTATCGGCATCGCCGGCGACGTTCGCAACAACGGTCTCAACCAGGAACCCGGCAACCAAATGTACCTCCCCAACGCCCAAGTTCCCGACGCGCTGAACGCCCTGCATTCTTCCATCATTCCTCTCGCCTGGGTGATTCGCACCGCCAACGATCCCATGTTGTTAAGCCCCGTTATCCAGGAACAACTTCTCCACGCCAGCGGCCTTCCTATCTCCGATATCCGGTCTATGACCGAAATCGTCTCCCGTTCCACATCGCGCGAGCGTTTCAACATGCTGCTGATGTCGGTCTTCGCCGCCGCGGCGCTGCTGCTCGCCGCCATCGGCGTCTACGGCCTCATGGCCTATTCGGTCCAACAACGAACCCAGGAAATCGGCATCCGATTGGCTCTCGGGGCCGAAATCGGCGCCGTGCGCGCCATGGTCATCCGCCAGGGAATGATCTTGGCCATCGCCGGTGTCGTCAGCGGTACGGGCGCCTCCTTCGGTCTCGTCCGCTTCATCAAGTCATTCCTCTACGGCGTTGAAGCGTCCGACCCGCTCGTCTTCTTAACCGTCCCCGTGCTGTTGACGCTGACAGCGCTTATTGCCGTCTGGATCCCGGCCGTCCGCGCGACTCGCATCAACCCCATCGACGCGCTGCGCTATGAGTAGCAGGACCACCCGCAAGAACTTTCTCGCAATGGCCGCCGCTATCGAAGGCCTTCGCGGCCAGGATCCCGCCAAACTCACCGAGTCGATGCCGAATTTGTTGCGCCAAACAGGGGTTCCCGGCCTCTCAATTGCTTTCATCGACGACGCCAAGGTCTCTTGGTCCAAGGGTTTCGGATCGCCCTACGCATAACCCCGGCGCAACAAAATCGTAATCCCTTCCGCCATCCGCCCCGGCAACAGCGCACATGCCAAGTTATACAAGGGCATCCGCGCGCCAAAGTAATTCTTCACCGAATATTCCACAACTTCCAAATCCGCCATCCCCGCGAGATAGATCAAATCTTCCACCGTGTATTCGCAGTAATGTCCCGGGTTACTCGGATCGTCGCGGATAATTTCAAACGGGCTCTTCCCGCGCAACAAGGCCAGCCTTCGTGCCAAATTCACCGGATTCGGCGTCTGTATCAGCAACATGCCCCCCGGCCGCAGCAAATGCCGCAGCATCCCCAAAACCCGCGTCGGCGGTACATATAAGTGCTCAATCACTTCCGCCAGCAGGATCGCATCGAAGGGTTCCAACGATGGCCAGCGATCCTCATCCGCCGCCTCGTTCAAATTAAAGGCCGTATGCTCCACGTCCTCCATCCGCTCAAACCGATGGTCGTAGAACCCCAGCGTCGCCAGCGTTACATCGGGAAAAACCGCCCGCACCAAATGCGTCTGGTACGACATACCCACATCGAGCACACGCAACGGTTCGCCATCTCGCCGCGTCTGGCCGCGCAGAACGCGTTCCAGCAAATGCAGCAGATATTCATACCGCCGCCGGTGATAATCCAAATAGGGGGCGGCATCGGCGCCGGGCGCGGTCAGCGCCCGCACGGCCTCGGCAATACGGGGCATCTTTTTGCATTGTAGCTGTTTTCACGCCATCTCCATCCCTGTGATAATAGGGGCGGTGCCGAAAACCCGCGATCTTGAACTGCGCCTGTCCCGTATGGAAGAGGAACTGCATCTCTTTCAACGCATCAGCCGCCTAATGGTCCGTGAAGCCACGTTGCAACAGGTGCTCCAAAGCATTGTCGCGCTCCTCGTCGAATACCTGGAATGCGACTCCTGCATTATCTATCTGACCGACGGCCCGCAGCTTGTGCTGTGCGCCTCCAACGCCGCGCCCGCCTCCGCTGTCGGTCGCGTGCGCCTTTCGCTCGAGGAAGGCCTCACCGGCTGGGTGGCGCGCAATCGCCGCCTCGTCGCACTCTCCCGCGACGCCTTCAACGACCCCCGCTTTAAAGCCTTCTCCGAGCTCGAAGCAGATACCTACGAAGCCTTCCTCTCCGCGCCCGTTATCGCGCGCAATCGCGTGGTCGGCGTCCTCAACGTTCAACACCGCCATCCCCATTCCTATACCGGCGACGAAATGGAACTCCTCACCACCGTCGGCGAACAGGTTGGTTGCCTTCTGCTTCTCGCTCGTCTCGATCGCGACGCGCTGGAGCGAACGCTTTCTATAGAACAAATTCTCGCCGGCGGTGTCCTCGCCGGCTCCGTCTAACCTAAATATGCGTCTCGTTGCCTTCGCTGTGCTCACACTTTTCCCGCTCATCGCCGCCGGTAAGTGGAACCTCGTTTACCAGTACGACGTGGACGAGTCGGCCCTCTTCCTCCGCGCCATCGAATTCCCCAGTGACCAGCGCGGCATCGCCATCGGCGTGCTCAATGAAAAGGGCCGTCCTCGCCCCGTCGCTCTCGTGACCGCCAACGGCGGGAAGTCCTGGGACCAGATAAAGCTCAAAGATGAACCTCTGTCAATTGCCTGTTTCACCGATGAAGTCTGTTGGATCTCCACGCCCGGCGGTGTTTGGCGCAGCGACGAGGGCGGTCGAGAATGGAAGAAGATTTCCGGCACGAAAAACATCGTGAAGATGCAGTTCGTCTCGCCTGCGCGGGGCTGGGCCGCGGGCGCCTCTAAGTCGGCATGGGAAACCACCGACGGCGGCAAAACCTGGACCCTGCTCCCGGTCCTCAAGGACGTCAAGGCCAATGCCCAATACGCCGGTTTCCAGGCCATCGCCATGAGCGGCGACTATGGAATGATCGGCGGCAACAGCCGCCCGCCGCGCCGCAGTGATTCCATCTATCCCGATTGGATGGTCCCCGAAGACGCCACCCAACGCCGCGAATGGCCCGGCATGATGATCCTCCTCGAAACGCGCGATTCCGGCAAAACCTGGACATCTTCCACGAATTCCGTCTTTGGGACACTCACCGCTCTCCGCATGCATCCCGAAGGCGGCCGCGCCGCCGCGCTGCTCGAGTATTTCCACACTTTTGAAACGCCCGCCGAAGTCCTCCTCATTGATCTTAAAACCGGCAAGAGCCGCTCTATCTTTCGCGAGAAAAATACCGCGGTAACCGATTTCCTGCTCGGTTCCAACGGCGGGGCTATCGTCGCCGGCGTCGAGGCCATCGGTCTGCGCACATTGCCCATTCCGCAGAAAGTGCGCATTCTGGAAGCGACCACTGACGAAGGCAGCGCCAGTTTCGCCTGGAATTCAATGCCCGTCGATTACCGGGTCACCGCCCGCCGTGTGCAACTCGCCCGCCAGCCGAATGGGCAGCTTTGGGCTGTCACGGATACGGGTATGATTCTGCGGCTGGATCGCGAGATCAAATCGGCTAAATGAACGGGCAGCGTGCGTTCATGTCCGTCGTGCCACGCCGGTTCTTCAGGGTAGACTAAGTCATGGAATGCATCGTTGGGAAAATCGCTCCGGCCATGTGGATCCGCGCCGTTGATGTCTTCGGCACTGAAGAAAAAGCCGCCGGCTGGATGGGAACACGATTGCGCCAACTGGCCGGACGTACGCCCGAAGAAACCCTCTCGGATGATCCAAACAGCGAAGCAGTCGCTAAGCTTCTTGACCAGATTGATTACGTTGTCTACAGCTAATTGTGACACCTAAATTATGCACAGAATCTGCTGATCGCAGCCAGTCGTAAGCAGACACAACTCACCCCCCGGCGCCCTCGCGCCGTCACTTTCGCCACAGGTCAAAACTAAGTTGTTCTTAAGTCCCGCCAGATTTTCCCGCTACCGTTTTCACCTCCTCTGCACCGCACCTCGTCTTCAACTGCCATGCCCGCTTGAGTTTGCGCGTCGTGAGTAAAATTCTATGCACGGCCGACTCTTAGGAAACGGCATGGCGTCGCCGAGTAGGCCCGGGGGATTTCACCCCGAGCCTCTCACAGAACCGTGCTTGAGCCTCTCAGCTCACACGGCTCGTGCCATCCATTGAGAGCTGCCGCCCTCCGCCATCACCAGTCGGTTCCTCCTGTTGCCAGTTGACCAAGTCGATCATGACGCGAATGGCCTGTCCCCTTCGCTCCACGGGCATTACCCCGCTTCCTCACTACTACGGGACAGTCCGCCCCTGGCTGGCGCATCGGTACTTTCGGCCTCGCGGTTCTGCCACTTGCGCCTTTTCCCTTACCATCGCCTGCCAGGTTCTCAAGTTCCATACGAAAGCCCGAATTAGAGTCACGCCTCCTGTACACCGGACATCGCGTGATCGGTAAGTAGGTACCCTCCACGCTGCTCCCGGAGCTGAAGGGCAACCCCGGTTTTGATGCCGTCCTTGGAGTTTCGATGCGTCATCGGAGGTTCATTTGCATTCGTCTCTCTAACCCACACATGACGTGATTACTCACGCCTTTTAACCATAACGTTCACCACCGCGGCTTTTGGCCGAAGCAGCTTATGGCTGTTTGAGGCCTCCCCCTACAGGGCGACTCCGAAGGGCCATCCTTCATCTTTCGCACAGCATGACGCTTTCGCGCCTTCTTGACACAACCCCTCACTCCAGCGCCACCGGAACCACCGGCGCGAAGCTCTCGCCGGGCAGAACGACCGCGCGCAACCGGCCCATCAAACGATCAAACAACCCCTTCTCCTCGTAGTTCTCGCTGTAACTGATTCCCGTCCGCCCGGCGTGTTTCCACATCTTGGCCGGGATAAACAGAAAGCGCAGCCGCGACGTGGCCAGCATGGTGTGCTTCAGATCCTCCACCGTTTCCTCTTCGTGGCGTTGAAACAGCAGCAGCCAGCAGTTCAGGTTGTAGGCGAGCATCGCCATTTGGAAATGAACCGCATTGGTGGCGAATCTCCCCGACGGATGGGCCGTCAGTCCGGCGTCGTTGTTGGATTCCTTGATCAGATTCTCGCAACGCGCGCGCTGATTGGAAAACCACGCGATCCAGTCCGCCGGCTGGT
>Ga0163151_10000813_pt1 | contig 54259 bp, 56 predicted proteins | sample OliLakLV19MP5IB2_FD_145596 | JGI IMG/M metagenome (GOLD analysis project Ga0163151, IMG submission 145596) | Freshwater microbial mat bacterial communities from Lake Vanda, McMurdo Dry Valleys, Antarctica - Oligotrophic Lake LV.19.MP5.IB-2 | ecosystem: Environmental > Aquatic > Freshwater >...
TATTAAGGCAGTAACTGAACCGATAGATACCTCTAATGCAAGTGGGGTTTTATTTCATGACATGCAACTTTTGTTCGGACGTTGGGATAACGATCAACGCAAACAAGTTGCAATGGCAGGAATGAAAGCCAAGTTTGAAAAAGGAATTTGGGTTGTGAAACCACCACAGGGTTATGATATTGTGAGGACAAGTGGTGAACGCAAAATTGTTGTGAATGCTGATGGAAAGAAAATAAAAAAAGCTTGGGAATGGAAACTAATGGGCATGAAGAATGAAGAAATTGTTTTGAAACTTCAAACTATCGGTGTGAAAATGTACAAACAGCAATTACATAAAATTTTCATTAATCCTTTTTATTGCGGATTAGTATCGCACGGAATGCTGAATGGAAAAGTGGTTGAAGGAGTGCATGAAAAGATGATTACAAAAGAAACCTTTATGAAAGTGAATGAAGTGATTTCTTCTTCCCCTAAATTCGGAGTGCCTCATAAAGCAGAAGATGTAAATATTCCTCTTAAGGTTTTTATTAAATGCTCGGATTGTAATCAGCCCTTTACTGGCTACATTGTAAAGAAGAAGAACTTGTACTACTACAAATGCAGAACAAACGGCTGTAAGTGCAATAAAAGCGCAAAAGAAATGCATCGTTTGTTTGCAGAGGAACTTGAGAAATACGAAGTAAAGGAGGATTTAACCGAAGCGATAAAAATTGAATTAGAAAGCACCTACCATCAACTGAATAAGGATTCGGTTGAAAAGGAAGCGATCCTTAAGGCGAGAATTGTCGAACTATCCAAGGATATTGAAACGCTCGAAGAGAAACACTTCATAAAAGAGGAGATGCCCAAGGAAACCTACGAGAGATTTAGGGTAAAATACACTAAGGAATTTGATAAAATCCGAAAGGAAATGGCGACTTGTGGGATTTCCATTTCGAACTTAAAAGAAATGATAAATGAAGCAGTAATTCTTTGCCGAAACCTGCGCCAACTGTGGCAAGATGGCGGTATTACACTAAAAGAAGGATTGCAAAACTTACTCTTTCCTAACGGTTTGGTATATGACAAGAAAAATGGGGCATTTCGAACCTCTGAAATCAACTTTATAATTGCACAAATCGCCCGACACACGGGCGATTTTTCTATAATAAAAAAGGGACTTAGTTCTCTTTTTGAGTCTAAGTCCCTTTCAGCGGAGAAATAGGGATTATTCGTTTCACTCATGATCCCTTGAACTCCCGTAGTCACAATATAAAACGTCCGCTAACGCGTACGATTTTTAATTTTATAATTCGCTTATGAAAGCAAAGCTTTCAACGCTACTGATAAAATTAATAAAAGGCGCTAAAAAGCGCCTTTTATATTTATCCGCGGAGAAAGAGGGATTCGAACCCCCGGTACCTTACGATACAACAGTTTTCAAGACTGCCGCATTAGACCGCTCTGCCATTTCTCCGGGGCAAAGATAATAAAGAATTTTAATTCCAAATGATTTTATTTACTTGAAAGGAACGTTTCTTGGTTCAGTGATTTGAAACTATTTATGAAGCGGAGACTGAGGGATTCGAACCCTCGATACGCTTGCGCGTATACACGCTTTCCAAGCGGGCTCGTTCGACCACTCTGACAAGTCTCCTTTTTAATTTATTCCTAAGTTGTCAAAAATACTCTTTATTTTTCTTCTTCCTGCACCACTTTTATAATACAATTCTCTCTTTCTTGCTTCTTTGTATCCATCAATTTCTTCTTGAAAAACTATTCTCCAAGGTCTATATTTTTTTTGTGCTTGCCACCGCTCCGGAATTATGTGTCTCTAATCTTTCTAAAGGATTTTCAGAAAAACCAACATAAGTTTTTCTGAAGGCATCACTAAATAATATATAAATCTTGTATTTCATTTTAACTCACGCTTTCTCCGCCCGCCTTTGACGGGCGAGACCTCGCCCCAAAGGGGCGGGCAAGCGGGCTCGTTCGACCACTCTGACAAGTCTCCTTTTTTTTGGAGCGCAAATATAGGTAAAAGAAAATGTAATCACCCACCGCAATTGCATGGAGCACTGAAATAGATCTTTGTTTTTGGGATCTGATTTTGCAAAGCTTCTTGTTTTGTTTTAGAGATCATGATGTTTCGCAGATCCAACGACTTTAAGTTATTCAGTTGGTTCATACTGGCAGGAAAATCATCTAAGTTATTATCCCAAAAATCGGCGTGCTGTAAATTCGTTAATCTTCCAAAACTATAAGGTAAAGTGGCAATTTCGTTTTGATTAAAATTAACGTATTTCAAATTTTCCATGTCGCCAATATTTTTTGGCAATGTTTCCAAATCGGTTTTGCTACAAATAAGAAATTGCAATTTTCTAAGCGTTACAATACTGTCGGGCAAGTTTTTTATGGTGTTTTTGCTTATATCTAAATACTGCAAATTCTTAAATTGAAGAATTTCCATTGGAAATGTTTTGTACTTTTTTTTGCGCAGGCTCAATCTTACAACATTTTCTTTATTGGCAAGTGCAACCGTAAGGTCGGTGTACTCATCGGCTTGCATTACAGCAGCCGAATCTAAAAGTTCGGTTTGTGCAAACGAGCAACTTAGGCTTAAAATAAAAAGTATACAATGAATTTTAAGCATGTTGGCTAAGCTCATCAAGTAATTTTATACAATTTTCTTTATCGCGTTTCAATTGAGCTTTCAGTAGTTCAATGGTTTCAAACTTCACCTCATCTCGTAATCGTTTCATGAACGAAACACGGATATTGCTATGGTAAATGTCTTTCTCAAAGTTAAATATATTAACTTCAATTTTTACCAATTCATCGGTGTCGGTTGTTGGATTTTTACCAATACTTAACATTCCATAAAATTCTTCCTTGTTTAATTGAACTCTCACAAGGTAAACGCCAATAGCCGGGATCATTTTATCTGGGTCGTTCGTTTGTAAATTTGCAGTAGGATAACCCAAAGTTCTTCCCAATTGTTTTCCTTTTACAACCGATCCTGTGATAAAAAATTCGTGCCCAAGGTATTTATTGGCTAATTCAACATCTCCTTTTTCAAGCGCTTGGCGGATCTTGCTTGAGCTTACATTGATATGATCTATATCCTGAACACTTATTTCTTCAACCGCGTAATTGAATTCCTTCGAATAGTTTTGCAGTGTTTTTATATCACCATCTCGGTTCTTTCCAAATTTATGATCGTATCCAATGATCAGATATTTCACTTTCAAACTTTTCATTAAAATATCTCTTATATAAGCCTGTGCTTCCATTTGAGCAAACGCCTTGCTAAATGGATAAACTACAGTTATATCAATGCCATTTTGATCTAAAAGGGCTAATTTCTCATCGGTTGTGGTTATTAATTTGAGGTCTTTTTGTTCCGGAAAAAGTACTTTTCGCGGATGTGGATCAAATGTTAAAATAACCGAATTCAACCCTGTTCTTTGTTTTAATTCGTTTAGTTTTTTTAGAATTTTTTGATGCCCCAAATGAACGCCATCAAAGGTGCCAATGGTAAGGATGCAAGGCTTCTCTATCCTAAAGTTTTCGGTGTATCTAACGGCTAACATGGTGCAAAAATAAACTATTCATTTTTATTAACAAGATAGTGTTTTTATACGTAAAAATCTGTATTTTTGTGCCCAAATTTTAAAAGGAAAATTCCATGTCTAAACAAATTGGCAAAATATCTCAAGTTATTGGTCCGGTGATCGACGTTAGTTTTGATGTTGAAGTAGGAACATTACCAAATATCTTAGATGCTCTTGAAATTGTGCGTTCTAACGGGCAAAAATTAATTCTTGAAGTTCAACAACACATTGGCGAAAATTCGGTAAGAACGATCGCGATGGATAGTACCGATGGTTTATACCGCGGTATGGAAGTTAAAGGAACGGGAAACGGTATTCGTATGCCAATTGGCGATCAAGTTAAAGGTCGTTTATTTAACGTTGTGGGTGAGGCAATTGATGGTATCAATGTTGTGAAAAATGATGGTGGTCATTCGATTCACCGTCTTCCTCCAAAATTCGAAGATCTTTCCACATCATCAGAAGTTCTATTTACAGGTATCAAAGTAATTGACCTTATTGAGCCATATGCAAAAGGTGGTAAAATTGGTTTGTTTGGTGGTGCTGGTGTAGGTAAAACGGTATTGATCATGGAATTGGTAAATAACATTGCTAAAGCATATTCAGGTTTATCAGTATTTGCCGGAGTTGGTGAGCGTACACGTGAAGGAAATGACCTTCTTCGTGAGTTCATTGAGTCTGATGTAATTAAATATGGTGACGAATTCAAACACAGCATGGAAAAAGGAGGCTGGGATCTTTCTAAAGTAGATATAAAAGCTTTAGCAGAATCAAAAGCAACTTTAGTGTTCGGTCAAATGAATGAGCCTCCTGGGGCTCGTGCTCGTGTAGCTTTATCTGGATTAACATTGGCAGAATATTTCCGTGATGGAGATGGTTCTGGTCAAGGAAAAGATATTTTGTTTTTCGTAGATAACATTTTCCGTTTCACTCAAGCGGGTGCTGAGGTATCTGCCTTGTTAGGTCGTATGCCTTCGGCGGTAGGTTACCAACCAACACTTTCTACAGAAATGGGTGTGATGCAGGAACGTATTACCTCAACTAAAAGAGGGTCTATTACATCGGTACAAGCGGTTTACGTGCCTGCCGATGACTTAACCGATCCGGCTCCTGCAACAACATTTGCTCACTTAGATGCAACAACTGTATTAAGCCGTAAAATTGCTGAGTTAGGAATTTATCCTGCGGTGGATCCTTTGGATTCTACTTCACGTATCTTATCTCCAACAGTTATTGGCGAAGCGCATTATAATTGTGCTCAACGTGTAAAAAGCATATTACAACGTTACAAAGAATTACAAGATATCATTGCCATTCTTGGTATGGATGAATTAAGTGAAGATGATAAATTAGTTGTGTCTCGCGCTCGTCGTGTTCAACGTTTCTTATCTCAACCATTCCACGTTGCTGAGCAATTTACAGGATTAAAAGGTGTATTGGTTACAATTGAAGATACTATTAAAGGATTTAATATGATCCTTGATGGTAAAGTAGATCAGTATCCAGAAGCTGCATTTAACCTTGTAGGTAATATTGAAGAAGCAATTGAAAAGGGCAAGAAAATTTTAGAAGAAAGTAAGTAATGTGATGATGAGTTGATTAGAGAATTAGCTAATTATCTCATCAGAAAATCAGCTAATAAAAACAATGAAACTAGAAATACTAACACCAGATAAAAAATTATACGACGGAAATGTTAAGTCTGCTGTATTTCCGGGAACAGAAGGAAGCTTTGGTGTTTTGAATAATCACGCACCATTTGTTAGTACTTTAAAAGCCGGAACAATTAGCATTACCGAAGATAACAACGAGAAAAAAGAATTTGTTATCAAAGGCGGAGTGGCCGAGATCAAGCATAATGCGGTTATTGTTTTAGCCGACTAAATTTTATATGTAAACACGATAAAGGGTCCCGATCACTAAAATGGTCGGGATTTTTTGTTTATCAACGGATGATAATTTTCTGTGACCAGTTTTCTTTGGGGCTTGTTACCGTTACAAAATATACGCCTTCACTCAATGTGGATAGATCAATCGCTTGTACTTTTAAAGGATCAAAACCAAGGATCATTTTTCCATTAAGGTCGAATAATTGAACTTTGCAGTTTTCAAATTTTTCAAAATTACGGGATCTCAAATGACGATCACTAACAAAGATTGAACCAGTATGGCTTGAACGACTTTGGGATTCATAAATTCCGCTTGCAATAGTATAGTAAACTGTGATAATAAATCCTTGAGTGATATACATGTCTAAATTTCCAACTGATGTTGCATGCATTTTAAGATCGAAGCCAAAGCCAACCGCGTTAATGTCAACTGGGGTCCAAGTTGTGCTCCAAAGGTCACCTGTTCCTCCAAAATTCTCAACGGTTGAAACGGTTTGGTTGTAAGGCCCGGTTACTGCCATTTTATTTGCACCTGAAGGAACGCCTCCTTTTAATAAACTTACTAAAGTGTCGTTAAGTGCTGTGGGATGTGTAAATACATGATTGTGATTGAACGTTACATGAATTCCGGTTATGGTTGCGTTAGACGGGATACTGAATCCATAATTGCTAGATTTAAGGTCTTTTGTAAAGCCAGGGCCACTTATCATTATGGTTGGGTTAAATGCGGTTGTTGTATTCCAGCTGTAAGATCCTGAGCAAGTAATGCAGTTAGCGATCACCGACGAATTATTAATTGAATTTTGCGATTGTAAATGTGTGATCGTACAAAAGATAAATAAAGTAAATAGTTTTTTCATAATCAAATTGAGTTTAAATAATATACAATATTAACAGATTTATAGAAGAATAAATATGTTCAACTATTGAAATTGAGTAAGCTAATGCTATTAGTTAGGCAATAACAAATTTTGTGGAGAATTGAGCATTATCATTATCTTTATCACATGAGCAAGGAACGCAAATACCCCGAAGGATTATTTTTTTTGGTGTTCACCGAGTTTTGGGAACGTTTTGGTTATTATTTAATGATAGGCATTTTTATGCTGTACATGACCAAGCCCACCGACGAAGGCGGATGGGGTTGGGATAACGCTACAGGTGCCGATATATTTGGAACATTTATTGCGCTTGTTTACCTAACGCCTTTCATGGGAGGATTGTTGGCAGATCTTAAACTCGGTTATCGATTTTCCATCACTCTCGGCGGAATTTTAATGGGTATAGGATATATTTTACTTGGTGTTCACGAAAAATGGGCGTTTTATACAGCATTGGCTGTGATGATATTTGGGAATGGATTTTTTAAACCTAATATCTCTACGTTGCTCGGTAATTTGTACAACGATCCGCGTTTTAAAGCCAAAAAAGATCTTGGATATAATATTTTTTACATGGGCATAAATGCAGGTGCGCTTATTTGCAATTTTGTGGCGGCTTATATGCGAAACAAATATGGTTGGCAAGGTGCATTTACCGCAGCTGGTGTTGGAATGTTTGTTGGCGTGATTACTTTTTGGATGGGAAACAAATATTACAAGCACGTGGATGTACGAAAAGAACCTAGTCCCGAAGATAAACCCATGTTGATGCGATTTGTGAAAGTATTGGGTGTAGCAGTTACATTTGGAATTTTAGGATGGATAATCCCCGGAAGTATAATGGGTAGTGATAGCACCGATGCATTCTTTTTAGCGTGCGTACCTGTGATATATTTTTATTACACGGTTTATAAGAGCGTGAGCGAAGAGGAGAAACCAAATTTAAAGACCATGTTCACCATATTTTTTATTGTGATATTATTTTGGGCAGTATTTAAACAAAACGGAACCGCGTTAACTACCTACGCAGAATATTATACCGATAGAGAAATGCCTAAGGAACTTTTATCGACAACAAAAACTTTGTATTTGAATGATTCGGTTGTTGCTAAAAGTAAAATGCGCGATCAATATGATGAGCAATTTAGAAGGATCAGAGATGAAAAAGGGGAGGTGATCAAATGTGATGATTATCCAGCATACTTTAAAAACTTGGATACAGAAAAATACCCACCTCCTGGCGGGAAACTTTTTTTAATAAATACAGAGTTGTTCCAGTCGATCAATCCATTTTTTGTGGTGGTGCTTACGCCAATACTTATTTTCTTCTTTTCAATACTTCGAAAGAGGGGTAAAGAACCAACTACAGCAACAAAAATCGCATATGGTTTGCTCATTAGTGCCTTATCGTGTTTAGTAATGGTTGTTGCAATTCCAATGACTGCTAATGGAATGGAAAAGGCCAGCGGCTGGTGGCTGGTGGCCTGCTACGGCGTGGTTACTATTGGAGAACTGCTTTTGAGTCCAATGGGATTATCGATGGTTTCAAAATTATCACCTGTGCGTTTAACTGCTCTAATGATGGGTGGTTGGAGTTTGGCAACTTCACTAGGAAATAAATTAAGTGGCGTATTGGCTAAGAACTGGGATAAGTTTGATGATAAGGCAAATTACTTTTGGTTGAATTTTGGGTTGTTGATGTTTGCTGCGATCATTTTATTTTTCCTTCTCAAGAATTTGAATAAGGTATTTAAACAAAGTTAGAATTATGATTGACGAAGTACGAGTTTTACAAACACAGATTCGTCATTCAAACCTCGTCGTTCGTAATTACTTGTAGATGTTCTGCAAATACACTGCATAATCGTAAAGATAGATCTTAATGGCATCGTAGTTCATTAATGCATTAACGTTTTTCTGATAATATTTTTTGTAAGCGTGTTTGTCGGTCCAATTATCTTCCAGTAATTTATCATATACTTCGTTAGTATAGGTCATCAATTGATAACCAAATCCGGCCTCAATCGAATATAAGTTAACATCCTTGTTCAATTCCTTTGATCGTTTGATCGAGTATTTTTTAAAGCGCATTCCAATCACTTCAAAAAAACCAAGGGTGCTATACTCTTGTATTAAACTTATTTGTTTGCTTATTAATGCAATTTTAGAATCAACACTTAGTTTTTCAAATGTTACAGTATCTATCAATGATCCTGCTTTGGAGCTAAAAATGATGGTATAAACTCTTTCTTCAGGCACAGCAATCACGTCAATTGGTTTCGGTTTTACGTCGGCTACACGATGTGTTTTTTCAGATTTGATCCTGATCTTTTTATATTCTAGATGTTTATAAAAGCAAAGCACATAATTAAAATAGTTTTTGTACTTGATCATAGGATCGGTACGCTTAATACTTAAATGATTGGTATCAACGCTAAATGTATTGATGATAGAATCGGTAAGGTTTTTGTAATACAGATTTTGCGTTTGCGCTTTAGTTAAGGCAGGCGTTGAAACAATAATAAAATATAAGATTATCTTTTTCAAAATAGGATTCAAAGATAACAAATTATTCTGTACCTATTTCGGCATCATTTCCTGGGCTTTTTTGGCGTAAAACCCCTTGTTATTGGCAACTTTGTTGAGTAAATTATTGGCTTCCTTGTCCCTGTTGGTCTTTAAAGCCGTAAGTGCAAGATAAAAGGCTGTTTCTTCTTCAAAAACATTTATTTTATGGGAGTAGCTCAACTTTAATTGCTTATAGGCATCTTCGTGATTTTTCAAATAGTAATAGCACATACCTCGGTAAAATTCGCAGTTAACGTCGTTTGCACTATACTCGCTAATAAGGTCAAGTAAAGTAATGCATTGCGAATAATCCTTTTCTTTAAATAAGCGCATTGCATCTTTAATAACATCGTGAAGATAATATGCGCGATACGGCATTTGAGAAGCAGGGTCTTGGTTGTCTCGTAAATTTTTATTGGCTTCTAAATTTCCGTGTACAACTAAACGCTGAGGTGTTTTAAAATAGTAGCCATTATAATTGGCAATTTTAAGATCGTACAAATAAATATAAGGAGCATTAGGGCTATATTTTATATCGAGGTTGTTGGCATCTGTTGAGTTATCTATAACAGCAATTTCATTAATGATAGCCAGATGTTCGGCTTTGCCAAAACTTAAGGAGCTATCGAGCTCAGTGGGTTCCACAAATTTTTCGGTAGGCCATGGTTTTGTTTTTTTTGCTTTGCCGGCAACATCAATAGTGTCGAGGTTAATTTGCTGTATGATGTTTTGTTTTGTTTTTTCTGCCAGCAATTCATAGCGCGAAGGGAAAAGGATAGGAGCGTTGTATATCATAAAGAAAAAAGTAATGCCAAGGAATAAACTAATAGCAACAACAAGGAAAGTATTTCCAGTTAAAGCGTGGGTTCCCGACCTTGCTTTTATTTTTTGCTTTAACTTCTCCACATCTTTTTCAGAATCGGGAAATCGATCGTATCCCAACTCGGCCAAATGTTCAAGGTCGTTGTTTATGTTCTTGTTATGCGGCATTTGTATCTTTATGATCTAATATGATCTGTTTTAAATTTCGTTTTCCGTTTTGTATATAACTCTTCACTTCATTCAAGCTGTATCCTGTTGATGCGGCAATTTCTTGATAGCTTTTATTCTTTAAAAAGAACAATTCAATACATTCTTTTTGTTTAGCGTTAAGTTTACTCAAGTACACCGGCAACTTCTCTATCAATTCCTCATTACTTAAACTTGCTAAGTAATTTTCTTCTTGTTCATCGGGGGCTTCTAGTTCAAATCCAAAATGTCCATCTCGGTAACTAAATCGAGTTTTGTTTTGTCTAATAATATTAATGCAATGATTTCTTACCACAAAACTCAGCCAACCCTTAAAGTTCTGTACATCCTTTTTCTTTAACTCCACTATCAATTTCTCAAAGATCTGCATTACTGCATCCTGTGCTTCGGCTTTATCTTTAAAAAAGAACAAGCAGGCCCCATAAACCGTTTTCACGTGCTTTTCGAAGAGTTCACCTATCAAGGCCGTATTACCGGTGTCTTTATAGGCTTTTATGATCTCTTCATCGCTTTGGTATGACTGCTTTTTAAAGAGCCACATAAGTGCTTTTAATAATAGACAAGATAAATTAAATATTCCATAAAAATAAATGAATAAATTTTTCTTATGGAAAAGGCCTTGCTTTCCGTCTTATTATCAAACAGAGCGCCCTAATTAATAACTAAAAATAAAACATAAAAATGAAAACAATTAAATTAATGGCCTTTTTAATACTTGTAAGTATTACGGCCGCAGCTCAGCAAACCTATGGTGAGATAAGAGGTGTGCTTAAAAATGAACTCAAAGAAAAGGTGTCTTTTGCAACAGTAAAGATCTTGCAAGATAATCAACTGATCGGTGGAACAGAAAGCGACGTTGAAGGAAATTACAAATATAAACCGCTTGAGCCGGGTTTGTATGATGTAATGGTTATTGAAGCGGGACACAAATCAAAAAGAATAAATGGTGTAAAGGTTGTGCCCGGCGAGGCTACGTATTTGAATATTAAAATGAGTTCAAATACATTTGGCGATGTGGTTGTGGAAGGAAAATTAATAATTGAGGATTATACCAAAACCGGTGCCGAGACCAATGTTTATAGCATGGCGAGTTTAGATGCTACGGAGTTAATGCAAAATTCGGCCTTTGAGCGTGGAGGTGATCTGATGTCAATTTTACCAACCTTAACTTCTGATGTACTAGAAGCTCCAGATGGAGGATTTCATTTTAGAGGCGGTAGAAGTGATGCGAATGCCATATTTATTGATGGTGTAAAAGCGCTCGACATGGGAACTATTCCTGCTTTATCTCTTGAAAATGTTACCGTTTTTACCGGAGGTGTTCCGGCAATGTACGGTGATGTAATGGGAGGTGTGATAATTGTAACTACAAAAAGTTATTTCAGCGGTATTAGAGAGAAGAATATGCGAAACCGTAAGATGGCTGAAAAGCGACAGGAGAAAAAAGAAAAAGAAGAAGAGGAAAAAGAAAAAGCGAGTGGGGTTATATTTCAATAAAAAAAGAGCCGCTAAATGCGGCCCTTTTTTATTTACCATTGTCAAAGATCCTTTGGTGACAAATCAAAAATCCTTTCAGATCTTTATTAAGGAGTAATTAAACCAAATAGTATCACGATGTAACCAATCGGTTAAGATCATATCAGTAGTTTCTGTTAGATTAAACGAGATTAAATGATGCTTTAAACCCTTATTCCGATGATACACACATCATCTACCTGCTGTAGATCGCCTTTCCATTCATGAAATTTACCAACGAGTACTTTTTCTACTTCTAGCATTGGTTTATCACTATGATTCTTTAAAAGTTCCTGAAGCGGTTTATAGTTGAATTTTTTCCCTTTCTCACCACCAAATTGATCAGGAAATCCATCCGTAAAAATATAAATGATATCATTTTTTTCAAGTTGTACTTTGTGGTTGGTGAAATCCTTCAATTCTTTTCCTGATGAACCAATAGGTTGTTTGTCGGCATTTATTTGTCGTAATTCTCTACCACGTATCAACCATAAAGGATTATTGGCTCCTGCAAACTCAAGGTTTGTAAGATCTTTATCAAAAACACAGATGGCTATATCCATCCTATCCTTGTTATCCAAGTAATTTCCTTCCTGTTTCAGTGAATGGATAACGCGCGTCCTCAATTCATATAGTATCAGGGCAGGGGTGGTGATCTCCTTTTCATGAACGATCTCATTTAAGAAGGCGTTCCCTACCATACTCATAAATGCACCTGGTACACCGTGTCCTGTACAATCGATGGCCGCAATTATGCGTTTATTATTTTCTTCACCAAACCAATAGAAGTCACCACTCACAATATCTTTTGGCATAAGTAATACAAAGGCATCAGGGAACAAACGGTACTTCAATTCTTTTGCGTGAAAAAATGGCTTGTTGGATCACCTTGGCATAATTGATGCTGTCAGTAATATCCTTGTTTTGTTCGGCAAGCCGGATATTAATGAGCTGTTTTTCCTTGTTGCTTTTGTAAATAAAGAAAGAGAAAATGAGTAGCGCTAGCAAAATGATCATCACCGAAAAAATCATAATGCGTTGGCGGTTAAGATCCGATTCTCTCTTGGATAATTCAAGGTCGTTAATGGTTTTGTTCTTGGTAAGAAGTTCTATTTCTTTATCTTTTTTAAAGCTTTCGTATTCCACCTGCATTTTATTGATGTTCTCTCCGTTCTCCAAGGCTTGAAGAGAATCTTTTATGATCTGCGAGCGACGAAATGTGGAGTATGCATTGAAAAAATCCTTTTTAACGGCGTAAAGTTCCGTTGAAATTTTTAAAATCGTGAGATGGAGATCCATTGTGAATTTCTTTGTATTCAGGTCCTCGGCTTTTTTTAGAAAATCACTCGCTTTATCAAGTTGGGGTATTTCCAAATAAGCCGAAGCTATATTGCAATATACAAGTATCAACTCTAGGGTATCGCTTCTTTCAAAACTGATTTGCCTACACTTGTCATAATTTTCCAGAGCTTGATTATATAAACTATTATCTTTCTTTTTTTTGGCGATCATGCAAAGAGAATTCCCTATGTTATTGTACGCTGAAGTAAGATCTTGACCGTTAATTTTTTTTTAATGACGATGCTTTTTTCAAAATATTCCAGAGCTTTATAGTAATCATTTAATATATGGAAACTAAGTGTGCCCATATTATTTAAAGCTCTTGCCGTTAATTCATCTGAGTTTATTTTTTGAGCCACTTCAAGATTGAGTATAAAATACTCGAGGCTTTTCTTTACGTATTCCTTGTTATTGCTTATATCAGCTATTGTGTAATATTCTATTCCAATGTATTGATAAGTGGCCGCTATTTCTGTGGAAGGTTTATTGAGATCAAAGAGTTTCAATGCAGAAAGATAGGCGGTAATAGCATTATCATGTTTTAAAGTGAAGATCCTTCCGTTTTCGCGAAAAGCCAAGGCCTGGTAGAATTTATTATTGCTTGCCTTGGCAAAGATATTCAGCGAGTCAATATAGCTCTGTGATGAATCCAGATTGCGCTTTGACGCATAGCTCATGGTTTTTCTGTGGTAATAAAAATATATTCCTTCAAGGTAATTTTGTTTGAACGAGGGTTGCCTGATGCTGTCAAATGTGGCTTTAGCCTCCGGTTTTTTATGGATGTATTTGTACCGCCTGATCAAAGTATTCACTAGGGCCGTATCTTTTGCAGCAGAGCCAAAGCAAGAACTACTTAAGCAGAATAAAAGTATTAGGGCGGTGATCGTTCGTATAAAGATGCTGTTTAGCATTTATCCTGGCTTAGAGTAAATATATACTTATTTTCTAAATAGGCTTAGTTATTTTTTTTAACATGAATTCATCTATGATATCTTTTATAAAAACATCAAAATTCTCTTGAAACGCTATTTCGTTCCTTTTAAAAAGCGGCACAGAGGCATTTAGCATTACCCCATGATTAATGCGATGTGATAAATGAAATAGTACTTTTTCAATACCTTCTATTTTTGAGTAAGCAAAGTAGATATTATTAGATAATACGTAGGATAAAAACCGTTCACTATTCTCGGGAAGTACTTGTTTGTTCTTTTCATAAATACCATAAACGTGAGAAGTAAATTCGGCAAGATTTTTTGACGAATAGCTTAAAAAATTCTTGGCTAATAAATGATCAAAATAAATATCGACTAATACACCGCTGTATTTTTCAAATCCATCATAGAACAAGCGTTTACTTTGTTTAAAGGAAGGGTGTTCGTCGGTAAATTGATCGATTTTTCTATGCAAGTAGACGCCTTTTTTTATCTCTTCGCTTAAATGATTGAAATTATTTCCACGTATATGATCGGCAATAAAATTACCAAGCAATAAACCTTCATCGTTATTTGATAAATATGCGTGGGCCAAGTAATTCAATTTAGAGCGAGTATAAAAAATAGTTATTCATGATTTTCTGCGTCTTTTACGTTCCTGCTTCGTTGCTTCCCTTACCAGGCCACCGCTTGGTATGCCCTGCGGGAAGCGTCTCGCATCAATGCAAAAATACTTGAAAATCAAAGAAAACCTATTTTTTATACACACTCTTACTAATTTACTTAAATTTATACGATGAATGTTTTTATAGCCAACATAAATGGCAATGCCGCAAATTTAACCCCAGAAGAGAGCTGGCATTGCTTTAAAGTGCTGCGTTGCAAAGTGGGCGACCAGATCCATATCATCGATGGCCTTGGCGCTGCTTATAAAGGAGTATTGATGTTAGCCACAGAAAAACAATGCGTGGCAAATATCACCGAGGGGCCTATTTATCAATCGAAGCGAAATTATTATTTGCATTTGGCAATAGCGCCAACCAAACAAATAGATAGAATAGAGTGGATGATAGAGAAAGCTGTAGAAATTGGTATTGATGAATTGTCATTTATAAAATGTAAGAATAGCGAGCGCATGAATATCAAGATCGATCGTATTCAAAAAATAGTAGAAAGCGCTGTAAAACAAAGTAAGCAGGCTTGTATTCCGAAAATTAATGATATAACCGACTTTAAAAATATGTTAGCATCCGAATCGCACATAAAACTCATAGCGCATTGCGAAGAAAGTGATAAGGGAAATTTAAAGGATCTTAACTTAGCTGGTAATTCTATTTGTGTGTTAATTGGTCCGGAAGGTGATTTTACAATCCAAGAAATTGAAGAGGCACAAAAGGCAGGTTTCAAGGCTGTGAGTCTTGGGAAAACCAGGCTGCGAACCGAAACTGCCGGTTTATACGTTGTACATGCTTTGGCAATTTTAACATAGCTTTGCATTCCAAAAACTTGAAGTTCTTTCAGTTTTTTCTTACTTTCGTCATGAAAAATGTTTAAAACAGCGGGCGCCATATTTTTTCTTGTTGGATTTTTGTTCTTCAGCTTTGCAAGTACTATTTGCTTAACAAGTAAAATGAAGGCTCAGGAAGTTGCTGCATTGATCGGCACTATTGCCGAAGAAGAAGATGAGACCGAAAAAGATTCAAAATCCGAATCGGATGACTTTATTGAGTTATTGGAGGCTATAGAATTTGATTACGTTATAGTTGCTAATCGTTGCATTTCGCACAGTGTTGATCTAATGCCGGTGTTTAACCCCAACATTCTGATCCAGCCTCCCGAAGCATTTACTGTATAATTTTCAGAACACAATTTCTATTATTAATGTCGCCTAACTCTACGAGGTGATCTGTGTCTGATTAATTAATTCTTTTTAATTATTAAAAGTTCAATCATCTTTTTTGGCGCTAAAAATTAATTGCAGTAAAATGTTTAAACCATCAACAATAAAATACGATCTAAAGGCGGGGCTGGTAGTTTTCCTTGTAGCACTGCCATTGTGTTTAGGTATTGCACTAGCGCAAGGCGCTCCATTGTTTTCAGGAGTTATTTCCGGAATAATTGGTGGTATTGTAGTAGCCGCTATCAGCGGTTCCAAATTATCGGTAAGTGGCCCTGCTGCTGGTTTAACAAGTATTGTACTGGCATCAGTTACTACGCTTGGTTCTTTTGAAGCATTTTTACTTTCGGTTAGTGTAGCCGGAATTATTCAAATTATTCTTGGTATATGTAAAGCAGGGATCATTGGTTATTATTTTCCAACTGCCGTGATCAAAGGAATGTTATCGGCTATTGGAATTATTTTAATAATGAAACAGATTCCTCATTTTCTTGGCGATGACAAAGATCCGGAGGGCGATGAGACATTTTTTCAGGTAGATAATGAAAATACATTCTCTGAAATTCTAAGAACCTTCGATTCACCAAACATAGGCTCTATGATAATTGCGAGTGTATCACTTTTTATTTTAATTGCGTGGCAGTGGAAAATAATTAGGAACAATAAACTACTAAGTCAAATACCTTCAGCGCTTTTAGTAGTAATAGTAGCCATAGTGATAGATGTTATTTTTAATAGATTCTTTCCTGATATTGAGGTAAAAGATGAACATCTTGTGAAACTCCCTGTGTTTACTGGTCCGGTAGATTTTTTCGGATCACTTTTGCATCCCGATTTTACGGCTTGGAGAAATCCAAAAGTGTATGAAATAGCTTTTATTATTGCTGCAGTAGCTAGTTTAGAAACCTTACTTTCATTAGAGGCTGTAGATAAATTGGATCCTAATAATCAGGTTTCACCAACTAATCGTGAACTTATTGCGCAAGGTATTGGTAATTTATTCAGTGGTTTGGTAGGCGGACTTCCCATCACTTCGGTGATAGTGCGGAGTTCGGCAAATGTAAATGCGGGTGGTAAAACTCAAATGTCGTCTATTTTTCATGGCGTATTGTTTTTAGTGGCTATTTTCGTTTTGCCCAATGTGCTACAGCTAATTCCTTTATCAGCGCTGGCTGCTGTATTAATTATTACAGGTTACAAATTAGCGCGACCCGGATTATTTAAAAGTATTTATCGTCAGGGTTTGGATCAGTTTTTACCCTTTGTTATAACCATTTTAGTTATGCTGTTCACCGATCTGCTGAAAGGTGTTACGGTTGGTATATTAATAGCCATCTTCTTTATTTTAAAGCAAAATTATAAACTGCCGTTTAAAATAATAAAGGAAAACATTGATGGAAGATGGAATTATTTTATTAAACTTTCGCAAAATGTAACGTTCATTAATAAGGGGAAGTTCATAGAGTTGTTTAAATCCATTCCTCCAAGGGCCATAGTTCATATCGATGGCGGTAGAGCTACATTTATTGATAAAGATGTTTTGGAAATAATAAGCATTTTTAAGCAATCTAGCCATATTCATAAAATTAATGTGATACTAGAAGAAGTAGAGGAAGTGGATGTATTAAGTAATCATTAACGCATAAAGATTTTTATGAATTATAAGATTGGCCAATAAACATTACAGAACAAAATATTATACAGAGAATAAGAAAACAATAAAGTAAACCTATGACAAAACAAATAATAAATTATGGAAAAGAGTTATAATAGATTAATAGAAGGTAACAAATCGTTCGCCGCAACAAAACGCATAAAGGACCCTGAGTATTTTAAAAAACTATCTGTTGGGCAAAAGCCCGAATATCTTTGGATAGGGTGTAGTGATAGTCGGGTGCCAGCTAATGAAATCACTGGCACTGAAAGTGGAGAGATATTTGTTCATCGCAACATTGCCAATTTGGTGATCCATACCGATGTGAACGCAATGAGCGTGATAGAATATGCTGTAAATGTTTTAGGTGTGAAACATATTATTGTTTGTGGACATTACGGTTGCGGAGGGGTAAGAGCTGCTGCTGGAAACGGTTCTTACGGTATTGTTGACTCATGGTTAAGGAATATCAAAGATGTTTATCATGAACATAAAAAGGAACTGGACGCAATAGATGACTTTGAAAAACGGATAGATAGGTTAACCGAATTGAATGTAGTGTATCAGGTAAAGAACCTTGCAAAAACTCGAATTGTACAACAAGCATGGCATTCGGGAAAAAAACTTGAGATCCATGGCTGGGTGTATGGCTTAAATAGTGGTTTGATAACCGAATTGAATACGCTTTGCGATGAAAAAGGAGATATAGACGATATTTACCATTATGATATTTAGGATATAGGTGTGGTTGTGTTATGTGTAAACAAAACAGCCTTTCCATTTCGGAAGGGCTGTTGTTTTTTTAACCATAACTAGATGCTTGAAAAATTCACTCATCCATTTCTTATAAACCATAAATCCCCATTTATGGCAAACTAAACTAAAAAGTTTTACTATTATTCAGTGCCGGCTGCAGCTTCTGCAATGGCAGCTTTTATTTTGTTCTCAATTTCCTCTGCGAGATCAGGATTTTCGGCGAACAATGATTTTACAGCATCGCGCCCTTGTCCCAATTTTGTATCATCGTAAGCAAACCAAGATCCACTCTTTTTAATGATGCCTTTTTCAACACCAATGTCAATGATCTCACCAACTTTACTGATGCCTTCACCAAATATGATATCGAATTCGGCCATACGGAACGGCGGAGCAACTTTATTTTTTACAACTTTTACTCTTACTCTATTTCCCGCTACCACATCGCCCTCTTTTAATTGACTTATCCTGCGGATATCCAAACGTACAGAGGCGTAGAATTTTAATGCATTACCACCGGTTGTTGTTTCGGGGTTACCAAACATGATGCCGATCTTTTCGCGCAATTGATTGATGAAAATACAGCAACAACCTGTTTTACTAATGGTGCCTGTAAGTTTACGAAGGGCCTGACTCATTAAACGTGCCTGTAAACCCATTCTGCTATCACCCATTTCGCCTTCAATTTCAGCTTTGGGAGTTAATGCAGCAACCGAGTCAATAACCACCAAGTCAACGGCACCACTGCGAATTAAATTATCTGCAATTTCTAAACCTTGCTCACCATTATCCGGCTGAGAGATCAATAAGCTTTGTGTATCTACTCCTAATTTTTCTGCATAGAAACGGTCAAAAGCATGCTCTGCATCTATAATAGCTGCAATGCCACCACTTCTTTGAACGCTGGCTATTGCGTGAATTGCCAGGGTTGTTTTACCGGATGATTCAGGGCCATAGATTTCAACCACGCGGCCTTTTGGTAATCCGCCAATTCCTAAAGCAAGGTCTAGCCCTAATGATCCTGTTGAAATAGCCTCAAGAGGTTCTATGTTGCTATCGCCCATTCTCATAATGGATCCTTTGCCATAGGTTTTTTCCAACTTATCTAATGTAAGTTGTAAAGCTTTTAGCTTTTCTGTGTTCACTGTTGTTTTTTTTGAATCTGTCATCTCCATAACATCTTCGTTGTTGTTTTTTCTTGCCATGATATATTTATTTTATTTTTTACAACGAGACAGCCAAAGGTACCTTATCTCTTTCCCCTATCTTTTTCATTTTGTTAACCATTAGCTTCATACTTTTAAACATTAATTGCTTTTGTATAAAACAAAGGTATGCCCGTTTTATAGCAATTGCTTGCTACAAATTGTAGTAATTTTAAAAAAAGTCGATTTTACTGGGCTCCCAGGGTCATAATTTTCGACTTAGGGCTGTTTTTTTTCGCTATATTAGAGTTGCTATAGATCATTATGAACCGACTATTTAGCGTATTAGTTTGCTTGTTTCTAGCTTTAGAGGTTTCTTCTCAATCTACAGTTTGCAGCTACAAATACCTTAAACGGATAAGTTTTAATCCAGCACAAGTGGCTGGGCCTATCGATCTCACAAACCTTCCGGCTATGATAAAAATAACTGGCGACAACGATCTTCGAACTGTGGCTGACGGCGGCCATGTTGAAAGTACCAGTGGATTCGATGTAATATTTACGGCAGCAGATGGCGTTACTCTTCTGAATTTCCAAATGGAATACTATACTTCATCAGCTGCAACAGGTGGGTCGTACACTGCTTGGGTACAAATATCTGGCATTTCAACAACGTTTAGTACCGATATTTATATGTACTATGGCAATACATCAATTGTAGCCGATCAATCGAGCACAGCGGTATGGGCAAATTATTATGGAGTATGGCATTTGCAAAACAATTGCTTTAAAGATAACTCAGTAATGCTCAAATTATAACTAATAATGGAACTACCAATCAATCCCCTGCATACATAAAGGATGGAAGATCGGATAACGGAACGCAATGTTTGGAAGTAGCAAATACCTTTCCAAACATAACAACTAATTTCTCTTTCTCCGGTTGGGCTTACTCAACTAATGTTGGTACTGCAGGACAGCGTATGTTTTGTGACGACGTAAATAATACGGGAGGTTATGCTTTGAGTATTGGTGATCCGGGAAGTAGGAGAGTGCGTTTTTATTCACGTAGTTCAAATCCTGTGAGTTTAGATACACCTGTCGGTAACATAGTTAATAATTCTTGGCACTACTTTACGGCGATTGCAGATACTACAGGGTTAACAAAGAAAATATATGTGAATGGTGTTAAAGTGGCAATCGGCGCTTTTGTAAATGCATGGGGAACAGAGAATGGAAATTGTTCTATTGCAGGTGAAACCGCAGGAGGAGAAACAGGGAACAGACTGAACGGTAGAATTGATGAAGTACATGTTGCAAAAACCGCTTTATCTGCCGATTGGATCCTTACCGAATACAACCCGAATACAGCAATCAAAATTCACCTTCTACTTTTTATAGCATTACTGCAGAACCGTTTAGATGGACAGGAGCAACAGATAGAAGTTGGAATACTGCAGGAAATTGGTTTGGTGGAGTTGTTCCTCCTTCAGATGGGGATGTAATTTCTTCAGATTTGCAATTCATTATCTTCACTATTTCCAATGGTTCTGCCATAAAACAGGAAATCAAACATAAGTTCCGTTGTTAAGAATGAACCAAACGTAAGAGTAGTTTTTCCAAGCCTGACGACGTGGTGCAGTTGTGATCTGACACCTAAATATGTCGGCACGATTGAATTTTATCTCTTTTGCAACTTTTGTATAAGTGGCTTCATTATTTTCGGTATCAATTATAAATATTGCAGAATGATTTTTAAAATAATAAGTGATGTGGAGTACAAAAGTGGGTAACCAACTGAATAAAAGAATGACATGTGCAAAAATGTGTATTCTTTTAGAGTTTATCTGGTCAACTCTAAACACAAGTGCTGATATGTTCATGTAAACAAATACTAAATAGTCGAACCTCAAAAAGTATTTTTTATTATTTGGGCGCCTTATCGGGCTATCACTTCAAGCTTGTTTGTACTTTGCTATGTTTGTCGCACTGCGCGGGGTCTCCGCAGAAAAAGCGAAGCCTACTCGTTGCGCAAACATTAAGCAAAGCCCTAAACAAGGCTTTTCGCTCTATCCCGGGCGCAGCATTAGGGTTTAGTTTGCACTAAAAAATATCTGCCGCTTTTTTAATCTTTTTTTACTTTTTTCGGTAGATTTTTATCGCACTATTTTTAAACAAACTCAATAATAACAAGGCTTACAGAGTTTTTGAGGGACGACTAAATAGCCAAGTGTATCAAAAATGGCGAGATTTGAAAATAAATTCAACAAACTTAGATGGCTTTTTTTCTTCTTTAGGGCTTGCCGCTTCTTTAACAATCTGAAAAAGTTTTAAATGAGACTCAAGTGCGTTATCAAAAAAGAACTCAATGATCTATTCAGGAGCAAGATTCTTTTTTTCAAAATCATTTGAGATATAAAAATCTGAATATTTTTGCGAAGAAAAATTAGAGTATTCCATGCTGAAATCTTTATTATTAACAGCCTCTATGATCAATTGTATGTTATCATCAGAATTAAAAATGATCTTAGGAATTGTTGGATCATTTGAACTTCTTACATATTCGTCAATTTCTTTGCCCCATGGAAATAGTTGAAATTCTTCTAACCCCTTATCTTTATCTATAGTTCCTTTTTGAAAGAACTCATCAGAGAAATTTTCGGCGTATTGAATTTTGTATGTAAATGGAGGCATTTTGGCTCTCAGAATATGCTATTTACTATCCGGAAAATTCCTGTTAAAGATCATCACCTTCGCTCTTACATTCTGATAATTATAATCTTTATTTATGGCTTTAAATAGATCGTCGTATTCTGGGTTTGCTCTTTTGAATTTTTTAATTTGCTTATTGGCATCAGAAATAGGATACTCCGGGCTAGGGAAGGGCGCCAATCTTGAAGAAAGATCCTTGGAAACATAACAATAATAACCCAAACTAAAATTCTCGTGATTGGTTCCGTTACGGATCATTTCTAAATGGGCAATACCATTTTCGTAATAACAAATTTTTCCTTTTACAATCAATTCTCCAACTTGTCCGGTTCTTGCATCTGTTCTAAATAAGTGACCGTTATATAAAAAACCCCAAATCTCCTTACACTTTACTGTTGTTTCAGCTGCATTTTTTGAAACCGTTATCTTCATTTTAATGGTTCCGTAATAGTTCACCATTTTATCGTAGGTTTCTCCGATCTTATTTACATAATTTTCATACGTGGTATATATAATTACGGTGTCTTTTCCTGAATAAACTTTAAAGGAAAGTACCAAACTAATGATAAAAAGAAGATGTTTGAGTTTCATGAACTTATTTTTGTTTGATGAAGATACAAAAATTTTAGAAATTACTTAAACCGTGAATAGTCAGTGGATTTCGTAGTGAAAGGCAAAAGCTGCAAAGGGCTTGGAAAGCGCAGATGTGAGGACTGTAAGAATATCTTACGACCGCAACATTGAGAATTTTCAAGGACTGCTGCAGATTTTGACTTGTAATAGAAATTCTACTGTCTATTTGCGGCTAAAACCCTTAACCAAAGCAATTTTTCCATTACTTCCGGCCATCCATAAGGCTTTGGATGACGGCGAGAAGCGAAGCGTCATAAACTGTAGTGGTTCGCCGGCTGCATCTTTTATCTCTTCTATTATTTTGTTTTTAAGAGTATATCTAAAAGTTCCATCATGCCCTGTAATAAAAACATCACTCGCATTTCTAAATCGCACACAACTTCCAAAAAAAGGTTTTATAGATTTAATGACTTGCCAAGTTTTACCTCCATTTTTTGTTTGGGCCAAGCTTACGATTAGGGAATCTGTTTTATCATAATTTCCTCCTGTAATAATCCCGTTTTTTTCATTAAAAAAGTCAAATGAAAAAATGCCTGTCATGCTTTCGCCTTGCGTAATAGGTGTGGTGTAGGTAAGAAAGCTTGTTCCTAAATTAGAGGAGTAAAACAAACGCGAGCGCTTTCCGCCGGTAACAAACCACAGCATGTTTTTGTGAACATCCAAATTTGTATTGCTGGTGGCAAAGCAAGCCTCACCTTCATGTATGGAAGCGACCTTGTCGGTATCCATAAGAGTCCAACTCTCTCCGGCATCATTTGTTTTTAATAAAGTGATTTTTCCGTTAATAGGATCGCCAAGCGCAAAGCCATTTTTATTATCATAGAACAACATACTATCAAAAAACACTTTCGGGTGTGTGTTCTTGTAAACCAATTTCCATGTTTTTCCTTTATTGCTTGTTTTTAAAAGATATGCGGGCGATGAAATACCTAAAAGTAAAACAGTTGAATCATTTAATACAGCAATGGATCTAAATTGCGGATATACACTATCTACTTTTAGTGAATCAATATGCCATGTTTTACCGGCGTCTTCTGTATAACCCCAAACTCCGCGATTGGCAGCAAACCAAACTGTATGATCATTTAATACTTCCAGTGCGCGAATGGAAATTTTTGGAAGTGTAGTAAAATTGATGACGGATAGATGTTCTTGAGCAACATTGTTTTTGAAGAGAAGAACACTAATGATTATTACTAAAACTTTCTTTTTCATTGGTTCTTCTTTAATATTCCAAATTCTTTGGCTGTTTGATAGGTGGAGTGAAAACCTTTATCAACACCAAATATTCCTTTTTTACCGCCTTCATTTTCTTTGTCGCCCGGCTTTATTAATAATTTATGGCCCAATTTTTTTACTTCATATAAAATAACAGGTGTTCTTCCTAAAGTATCCCTGTATTCAGTTCGTGTAATATCGTCTATATGCATAAAGGCGGGTTCGACCACATCGGCAATTGTATTGGTGTTGTTTACACCCGTCCATTGATTCACTAAAAATAGTGCATTCTTTTTATTTACTACACCATCGTTTAAGCCTTGATAAATGATCATATTTGGATACTCGCCTTTATAATTTGGATTTTGATCTCCTACGTCTTTCACTAATTTTTTTTGCTGAAAATATTTGGTGCCACGCATTCCTTTTAAACCATTTACGGCATCGCTTGCAATTTTATAAGCACCACCCGCAAAAAATGCCCCGCATTTAAATAGTTCAGGATGTGTGGCCGCCATTACCACACTCATGGCTGCGCCGGCAGAAACACCGGTTATAAATATTCTGCTTGTGTCTATGGGATTATTCATTAGTTTTTGTTGAGGATAAATAACCAAAAACTCATGTATAGCAGCCAATTTATTCAATCCGGTTAATTCCGAAATTGCTTTGGCGTTTCCGCCGCAACCATGTAAAACAACAACTACGGGTATTTTGTTTGTAGAGTTTGGGATGTTACCATACACATACATTTTTAAATTCCCTGGGTTAACACCAAAACTATCTATTTCTGTAAGCACTTTTGTTTGCTTACCCGTTGCCTCATTCAAAGAAAGAATAAAAAAAAGTATAAGTAAAACGTGTTTCATTAAATAGGTACCTGGCGTTTTATAATTAGCTTGTATAAATAAAAACACTACGACTCTATTTGTCGCTCTATAAAGGTAATAAAGGAAGCTAAGCAAGCAAAACAATAGAGTGCTTATGAAACAGGATAAAAGGATGTGTTACTTCCTTTTATATGGGTATTATTTTAACGTACTAAGGTTTTCTTTCATACTTGCAACATTCATGCAAGTTGGCGTATGAACTGTCATTCCCTTTATAATTAGGTGTATCATACCCAACAGAGGCGATTTCTTTTTGTATGTCATCTAAACTTATTTTGGTGGCATCATAGCGAACCTCCATCATTTTTGTTTCACTATTCCAATTTACATCGCTAATTGCTTCATTATCTAAAGATCTCTCGATGGTTTTTTTGCACATCCCACAGTTTCCCCAAACTTTAAATATAGAAACAGCAACTCCATTTATTACCTCTGTTTTAGGCTCAATAAATGAAATAACTTCTTTTTTTCGATCGGAACAAGCGAGGAGAACGAATGCTAATAGAATAGAGAAGATTTTTGGGTTAAATACATTCATTTCTTATTTTTAATTTGGTGAAATAATAAGTTTTTTCGCAAAAACGGTATTCTTTTGACTTACCTTTACAGTGTAAATTCCTGCAACAAGATTTTTTAGATCTATTTCCTTTTTGTTCGTTTCCACTATTTCTTCATATACTTTTTGCCCTAATTGATCAAAAATACTTAACGTGGCGTTGCCTTCTTTTTCAAGATCAGAAATGTCAATTTGAAACGAATTAAGCGCAGGATTTGGAAATACTTTAATTTCCAAACCTTTTTTAATATTTTCTTTTATTCCAATTGCATTTGGATCAAGCACTAAAAACGAATGCATCATTCCGTCATCCTCATGATGTAACAAATGGCAATGGTACATATATGGAACCATAGGGTCGGTGAATGTTGTAAATTTAGTAATGAAGCGAACCGTATCTTTTGGCTGTACTAAAATAACATCTTTTAATCCTTGGTATTGTGGCGGAGGTGGAAGTCCGTTAATATCTAAAACAAAGAATTCTATATCGTGTATATGAAAGGGATGGGCAACCATAGTGCTATTACTAAGTTTCCAGATCTCAACATTATTTAAGTAAGTAATAATGTTTACTGAATCCATGTTAAATGGTTTGTTATTCATTAAAAACGGACCGTCAACTTTCCCTTGCGGGCCACTAAAAACTGTATCGGGTGAAAAATGAATATGCCTTGTGGCATGAATGGTTGCTTGTGAGATAGCTGTTTTAGGAGCAAACGTAGAGGGAATAGTAATAATTGGATTACTTGTTGGAGAAACCACATCAAAACGAAGCACATTAAAATCGGCACCATTGAGCCAATTAGAATAATAACCCTCACTTATTATTATAGAAGCTGTTCCAACTGAATCGGCACCGATAATTCCCTTGGGTAATTCAGAAGAATAACTTTTAAGGTAAAATTGAGTGCCAACTGAATACGTGGAAAAATTAACTAATATTTCAGATCTTTCTCCACTGGATAATCGTACTCGATTAGTTGTATGTGGCTGAGCCAATAAGCCTCCGTCGCTTCCTATCAAATAAAAGTTAGAGTTATCTGATAAACCAAAATTGTATGTTCTGTCGGAAGCACCATTCAGTAGTCGTAAGCGTACAACTTGTTGAGGTACTTGTAAAAAAGGTTTTATAGTTCCATTAACCATGTTAATACTGTCTTCGTGCGTAGCCGTCGCAAATTGATACAATACGTCGAATGCTTTGGATTGCACAATGAGAGGAAAATCATCAACTTTATATCTGCGTGGTAAAACATATGATGCTTCAACATTATCGCGCACAATGATCATGCCTGCTAAACCTTTTGAAACCTGAATCTCTGTTTTTCCTTCGCCATGAGGATGGTACCAAAATGTAGCCGCTTCATTTCTCATTTTAAATGAAGGACTCCAAGTTGTATTAGGCGGAATCATTTGATGTGGTCCGCCGTCATTTTGCGGAGATACATGAAGGCCGTGCCAGTGAACTGTTGTAGTTTGCGTAAGGTTGTTCTTTACATTCAGTGTAATACTGTCTCCTGATTTAATAATTAAGGTTGGACCTAAAAAATTGCCATTGTAACCATAAGTTGGTGTGTTATTAGTTCCAATAAATTGTTTTGTGCCCGTTTCAACAATTAATGTAAAGCTAGTACCGCTGAGGGTGTCGGGGATGAATAGTGCATTTTGAGCAACTAAATTAACTATCGAAGTTAAAAAAAAAAGTAAGGCTGTACTTATTTTTACAAATGAGTGATTTTTCATTAATGTACGATGCTTAATTTTTGGTGAGTAATTACTCCATTAGCATTAATGCGCATAAAGTAGTTTCCATTTGGTAATGTCGAGGCATTAAATGTTTTAGAAACAGTACCGGTTTGTAATTTTTCTGAAAGCAGTGTTGAAATTTTTCTGCCCATTACATCTATCACATCAATTACAACATCGGAATTCTCTTTCAAATTAAAGTTTAAATGCACTTCGTAATTAGAGGGGTTTGGGAACATTTCTAATGATAAATTTGAATTGCTGTTCTCTTTAATACCAACTTGCGAGTTTAAAAAAGCACGAATGTTACTTGCCATCTGTGTTGTATCGCTGTTATTGAATCCAATGTAGGGGGCGCCTAATAATTGATGATTCGATCCTGCCGCAATTATAATTGTTGGCATTCCCATACCGCCATAATATGCTACTTGCGTTGCTCCCGAATCCATTGGCACAGACGTAAAACTATAGGTGTTTACCCAGTTAATAACAGTTGAACATGAATAGGTATTATTAAAAGCAATAGCGTATGATTTGATTTTACCAGGGTATTGCGCAAGCAAATTAGCTTTCATTACTTCTAGCACTTGTCCGGCAGCAGGACAGGGCGCGCAGCTGGTCATAAAGTATTCAATGATCACTGCTTTTCCGGCGTTAAGGTCTGCAAAAAGATGCTGAGGATTACCATTACAGTCATTCCTATTAAAGTTCATTGCTGTTGTTTGTGCTGTTGTTTGTATCGTAAACAAAGTTGCTAAAATCAGGGTGAGTGTATAATATTTAATTTTCATGATGATTTTTAATTAATGATTAATTTTTTAATTACTTTTTGATCGTTGATTTGTAATTGTACCAAATAGGTTCCTTTAGAATAATTGGAACCTAAATTAATTTTTTGTTTTTGAACACCACTTTGTTTTGTTTGTGTTCCATTATGAATAGTTTTACCAGTAATATCAAACACGGATAACTGCACATTTCTTAGCCCTTTTAAATCGTAATTAATTGCTATGTTATTGGATTCACCATCAAAAAATACTTTTAACTCATAATCGTCGGCAATTTCTTTTACTGAAGATGCCGGATCGGGATGAATTTGAAAAGAATGTAAGTAAATTCTGTCGCCGGTTTCTTGACCATTATTATTAGTACAATTTGTAGCATACCAAAATGTAATGTCCCCTTCATTAACAGAAGGAGCTGTCCAATTAAAGGTCCATTGATTGAAGTTAGCAGATAGCGCAGGTGTGCCGGCTGTTTTATGGGTAACTGAGTAGCGAAGATCTGTTGCAATAGGGTGCGTTATGATTTGGGTTCTGGTGTTGTCGGTAATATTAAATGTTCCAATATTCAAACTATCACTGTCTTTTAAAACACCAATTTCAAATCCGAATTTAGCGGTAGGTGATGCAGCCGAACCTGAAACCTGAACGGTAATGTTATAGGTTGCTCCAGGAATATATGAGGAATCTATACTCGAAAAGATCAGGGTGTTATTATTTACGGCATTTAAAATTATCTGGGCGTCGGTATGGCAACCTGCCTGTGCGCAAGTAAGATCTAAAGGAGCGCCTGTACTACCCGGATGAGCGCCAGATGTTTTTTTATATTTGTTTGTATAGCTTGCACAAACAATTACACACGCCACAAAACTTGTTATAACTATAAAATTTTTCATGATTACTTATTTAGGGTTAATGAGCTTGTATATACTTTATCTCCTTTATCAGTCATATCATCATTTGCAGAAACAGCACCAACATAAAAGGTAACAGGTTCTGATGAATTTTTTGGAGCAGTCCAATTAACTATCCATTCTCCAACTCCATTAGAAACTGCATCGGTTCCATTGAATGTATAGGTTACATAGTCTCTTTCTTTTAAGGTGTAGGCATTTTTGACTGTTTGAGTTCTTTTGGTATCGGTAATAACAAAACTGCCTAAATTAGTTTGTGTTTCGGCATTCACGGCGGTAATCTGAAAACCAAAACGGTGTTTATTGGCATCTGATATCCTGATCTTAATGGGGTATGTTTGACCGGCAATATATTTTTTTATCCCGTCTCCAACTTCAATAGATAAAGAAGCTGTGCCTTCATTTATGGCATTATCATCATGACAGCCAACAGTGGCGCACGTTTTTTCGCCCGGAGCTCCGGTATGCGAAGCAGGGGCTCCTGAACTTGATGGCCCCGGCATGGCGGCATAAGCAATCAATACTGTAATTGCGAACGAAAGGATTGTAATGGTTTTTTTCATGATCCGTTTATTTAATTTGAACTAAAAAAATTATTCAATAATTATCTTTTTTGTTTCGGTCGCTTTCTCACCAACCACTTTTAATAAATACGTTCCTTGTGCTATACCTGAAACGTCAAATGATTGAAATGTTTCTCCACTTAATATACCTGCGTTTTTTGAGCGCATCAGTTTACCGCTAATGTCGGTTAACTCGATTATGATGTTTTGAGGCGATTTAAGGTTCAGATTAATATTTAGAAACTCTGCCGATGGATTAGGGTAAACAATAAGGGAATAAATAATAGCAGGCCTTTTTTCTACGCCAGTTACTGATCCCGCAAAGGCAAGATTATCAACCCATAAATAATCATTATTTGTTGGATTACTTCCGCTTGATCTAAGTTCAATTATACATGAATCGGGAACGTTGCTGCTGAAATAACTAAAGTTTAATGAGAAATTTGCCCACGACATTGCCATACCTGAAAGAGTTTGTGCAGCAGTTGCTATGGTGTCTCTTTTGTTCAAGGAGGTATTCCATTTCGTAAGGGTGGCTTTTACTGAACCCTGACTTGATCCGTAGATCATATGTTGCCATTTTCCTGTAAAACTAACAGGTTGTAATGTGCACGGGAAGCCTGATTTCGGTTTCATAGTTATTGAGTCTAATACTCCACTAACAGCAATGCCGTTTACAATACTGGTGCTAAGCGTTTTTGAGGTAAGTTTTAAATAGGAGTTGCCTGGGCTTCCCGGTGTTCCCGGTGTTGCAGAATAAACACTGAATGTAGATGTGGTGTTATTCATCGTTCCCCAGCTTGTAGGGTTAGTATAGGAACCAACCGTTGTCCACGTTTCAAAACCAGAATTAGGAATTTGAGCAAAAGTAAATAAACAAATCGTTGTACCGAAAATTGATAAAGTTGTTTTCATTTTAAAATTTTAAATTATTAATAAGTATTGCAATAGAAAAAAGTTCTGATATCAATATAATATCAAACAATTTAATTGCTTTGCATCAAATGGTCAAAACCCTATTTCTAAGGTAAATTGGATTGCCGTAAAAGACGGGGGGAGAATGATAGTTTTGAAGAATGTGTATAATACCACCACTTAATATATATGCTGTGAATTCAGTATTTATAGTATTTGTGAGAAAGCTTTGAGGAGTAATGGTGAAAAATGTTGAAGATCGCTGATCGTCTTTTAGTTTTAAAACAGCAACATCATCATCGCAACATCCCGAACTTTCTTCTTCCGAACCACAACAGCCTTCTTCGCTGATAGTAAAAAGAGAAACTTCTTTAATATTTCCGCCACAGTAATGAATATTAAGTGTAATTCCAAAGGCCACAACTAAGTAGCAGCAAGACAAGAGGATTACTAATTTTTTTTTCATTAAGGAATACCAAATATAGGCTAAATCCCTATAAACCCCAAATTGTTAAAATCATGAATAGCCTTAAGTAAAGGAGCTGTGAAGTATATATGGCTGACAATAATATTTTAGATAGGTTTAGACTCAAATGGATAAGAAAGAGGTTATGCCAGCGCTCAATCCTTGATGCGACTCCTATATGTTAACGTAGTAACATTGGTGATTTTCAAAGAAGGAAATGGAGATACAAAACTGAAATTGATAATTACACAGTTCGCGCCATATTCAAAATAGGATAGCACAGCATTTTATTTAGTGTGGGTATCTAACCTTTGGTAAATATCAACATACGGCTGCTGCCAAGGGGTTTGCCCTTGCCAGTTAGAGGAGGGGTGAATTATTTTGACCTGCTGAATAGAAATTACAGTGCTATTTTTTATAATGTAATTGGTATTTAAGCGGGGAGACCTAAATTTATTAGATTTTAAGTAAACCAAACTATCTGTAAAAACAGCGTATCCCAAACGTTACACTAATTTACGAGCCTTATGAGTTTCTTTATTTTCAAATTGCATTACCGAAAGGCCACCCGTTTCATAAAAATACGCAATGATATTTGAACTACCTATGGAATCGATAATGGTTTTAATTCGTTGTTGAGAAAATTGCTCGAGGTTTTCTTTTTTCTCAGCACAGCCGAATAGGGCAAATGTAAACGCACTAGAAATTAGAGGTAAGTAAAAGTATCTTCTCATTTTATACGGTTATAGTAGACCTCTATTATTAAAAACCTTACTCTTTATATGTTCTAGGAACCGATGGATCAGTATAGATAACATAATCACCAAGGTTTTTATTTTCGTTCACATTTATTTCCTTCGGAAATTTTTTTCCACCATCAATGCACGAAATAACAAGGATTCTTAATTTAGGATTATATTTTTTTAATTGTGTAACTGTTCCAAGTCCTTCATCGCTATGGAATCGTCCGTTCAATTGAAGTACTTTGGCGCCGCTATTGTTCGTAAAAATTTTACTTATCGAATAGGCCATAGTTGCATCCCACAGCGATTGCGAATGCACCATATATTTTGGCATCATGCTGTTTTGGGCTGCGGCTTTTTTTGAGGTGTCTTTTGCAGTTATGCCTGCATTTCGGCCATCCGACATTAAATTTGTGAATTTATCGTAGTAAGCGCCACTTGCTGTATCATAAGGTAAAGGAGGTAAAAATTGTTTTGCTGTTGCCGATAATTCGTTAAGCGAATTAAAACCTTTTCTTGCGGCCATATTCACATATCTGGCAGGAGCATTTCCTGCCACTACACTTAATTTTTTTTCTTTGGCGAATTCAATCATGGGTTTGTAATTTCGGTAATTGCTCCATACGCGAGCTTCTTTAAAAAAATTCTTTTCGCGAATAAAGCCTTTTAAATATTCATCTAATACAACCTGACAATCTGTTTCAAACATCTCCATGCTTAAAGTGGTTTTATCGCCGTAAGCACCATATAATCCTTTGAATAATTCGGTTTGTAAAAAGTGGGCAACCGAATCGTTATGTTCTTCGCCAAAAAATACCACGTCGTAATTCTTCATTTCTAAAACAATATCATTCAATGTTACTTCTTTAGAAGTTTTAGAAGAATATATTTTATAGTTATTTTCGTTAACAGGACCTTTATCGGATACAAACGAAAAGAATAGTATTGCTGAAGTAAGAAGTAAAAAGTTTTTCATTGGATTTTTAATTTGTTTAAATCTACATAGAATTAACTTGGCGAGAAGCGGTAAACTAATTTAAATCGATTGAGGCGCTTTTAAGCGGGAACAAAGCTATGGCATTAACTTTTTTTAGGAATTATTGATCAAACCAGTTCGGTTAATCATTATTTGTGGCGACTTATCTTCCTCTTCGGCCGTAATGAAAATGATGATTGCGAAATGGTTTGTAATAATTGTGGTGGTGATGGTGAACTCTTGGAAACACTCTGTAACCTCCCCACCAATTCCATGAATTAAACATTGGCCAACCCCAACCTCCGCCAATGATCACATTAATGCGCGGTTTTGTTTGCACATTATTGCTTGCTATAGTTTGGTCGTTGGTATTTACCCCTTCGTTTGAACCCGAACCGGTGCCATATAACTCTTTACTTCCGTTCTTATATTCTATAAGTGCCACATCGCTTTTGTCAACCACATAAATAGGGCCATCAGGATTATTGGCTTTTTTGTATTTTATTTCAGTTTGATTTATTTCGACAACTTTTGCAACAACTTTTTGCCCGCTTACGGTATAAAGTGTGTCTTGCGCAAACGAATAGCTTGCCGCAAACACTAATGCTATCATAAAAAAATGTTTCATTTTTTTAAAATTTATAAAGCTATCGCTTGATTACATTACTAAGACGCATGGCTTACCTATAAAGTTACAAAAAGCACTCTGTATTATAGAATTGCAAAGGTTAAATAAGGCCATTTTTAACACAAAACCCCTGTTAATAAGCCATTTGAGGCATATGAAGAATTATGGTACCTTTGCACAATTGACAACTGATACTAATTTGACATTCAACGACTTTAACTTCGAAGAAACGCTTCTCGAAGGTTTGTTTAGCATGGGTTATAAACAACCCACTCCTATACAACAGCAGGCCATTCCTGTAATTTTAAATAATAAGGATATTGTAGCATGTGCCCAAACCGGCACTGGTAAAACGGCTGCTTTTTTACTCCCCATCATTCAGCATATTTTAAAGGCCGAAACACGGCATTTAAATACACTTATAATTACTCCAACTCGCGAGCTTGCTTTGCAAATAGATCAGCAAATAGATGGCTTAGGGTATTTTTGTTCGGTAGGCTCTATTGCCATTTATGGTGGAAGCGACGGAATGGCTTGGGAAAATCAAAAGCAATCGATGGAAAATGGGGTTGATATTGTTGTGGCAACGCCCGGAAGATTAAAAGCCTTATTGCAAAATGGTTCTATCAACTTTGAACATTTGCAACATTTGGTTTTAGATGAAGCGGATAGAATGTTAGACATGGGATTTTTTGATGATATCAAACAGATCATTGGGTATCTTCCAAAAAAACGTCAAACAATTTTGTTTTCTGCAACCATGCCACCAAAGATGCGCTTATTGGCAAATCAAATTTTGCATGAGCCCGAGAGCATCAATATTGCCATTAGTAAACCGGCCGCCGGAATTTTGCAACAAGCCTATGTTTTATACGACGCACAAAAAGAACTGATCTTAAAAGAGATCTTGAAAAATGAGGATTATCAATCGATCATTATTTTTTCTTCTACTAAAGAAAATGTAAAGCGTTTAGAAAAAAGTTTAATGCGTAGCGAAAAGTCTATTAAAGCTTTTCACTCCGACTTAGAACAAACAGAACGTGAAGAGATCATGCGTGATTTTAAATCACGCCGCTTGCGTATTTTAATTGGTACCGATATTTTATCACGTGGTATTGATGTTGACGGAATTAATTTAATTGTAAATTTTGATGCGCCTCCCGATCCGGAAGATTATATACATAGAATAGGAAGAACAGCTCGTGCCAGCAAACAAGGCGTGGCCATTACGTTCATTAATGAAAAAGACATGCAAAAATTTGGACAAATTGAAGCCCTGATGGGAATTGAAGTTGCCAAATTACCTTTGCCCGAAAGTATGGGGCCAGTTCCGAAGTATGATCCCGAAGCGAAAAGAAAATTTGAGAGTGGAAATAAAAATTTTAAAAAGGGTGGATTCAAAAAACCCTTTAATAAAAGCAACGATCGAAAAAGAAATTAAACTATTCTAAGAACTTATGTCTCTCAAGGGTCTTTATATTTCGTACACTAATATAGGAACTAAGCCCGATCACAAGCCTTGGGAAACATCTTTCATTCGTAAACTAAATCTTCTTGCGCTTTTTGGAACATTCAATGTTGTTTTAGGGCTTACGATTTTTCTAAGTTTTGATTACACGTACTTTTTTTGGGACTGTGCACTTGCATTGATCTGTGCGCCTTTAATATTAGCATGTAACTGGCTTGGCAAATATGTTAGTTCGGCATACCTATTCAGTTTTATTGGTTTTGGGATGTTTGCCTCATTCAATTTGAAAATGGGTACTAATTCAAATGCTTTTGTTTTATACTTCCCTTTGACAATGAGCATTGTTCAGTTGTTGGGGCGAAGGGAAATGATGTTACACATGATCGTAGTTCTTGTTATTGGATTTCTTTCGGCTTGTTTGGTAATGTATGGTTTGCGCGAACATTGGATGGAGGTGCAATTTGAACCGGGAGTTTTAGATAATATACGTACCATCAATTTGTTTTTTGGATTGTTAACAATGCTTTTATTTGTTTCTGCAATTTCTTACGAGGGAATGCGACAAGACAAAGTGATCAACAGTATTTTACGTGAAAAAGAAGTTTTGTTGGCTGAGGTATTTCACAGGGTAAAAAATAACATGAATATTGTTACAAGTTTATTGAATTTAAAAAAGAATGCATCGTCGTCACTCGAAGTACAAGAAGCTCTTGAGGAATGTAGAAATCGTGTGTTTTCTATGGCGCTTGTGCATCAAAAGATCTACAGCACACAAAACTTCACAAAACTTAATTTTAATGAGTATGTAAGCGATCTTGTGAGCGCATTGCGTGATTCGGTTGGAAGTAAACAAGCTATTATTGATCTTGAATGCGAGGCTATTGATCTTGAATTATCGAATGCCATCCCCTGCGGATTGATATTGAATGAACTTATTACAAATTCATTTAAGCATGCCGCTACGCCCAAAGGAAACCTTAGAGTTTCTATTTGGATAAAGCAACTGAATAAAGAAGTGATGATGTCGTACAGAGATAATGGACCCGGTTTACCTGAGCAGGAAAGTATGAATGCAGATACATTAGGTCTTGTTTTAATAAAGTCGCTTGCTGAGCAATTAGATGCAAAGTTTGAATTTGGAAACGAAAAGGGATTTAACTTTGATATTAAGTTTTCGGTAAAATAATTTTTTAAAAAAATCACTCCTTTGGTTTATCACTTTCGCCGTTTCTTAGAGAGTTGAAAAAGTTAAGCAATAATACTTTTTGTTCTTTAGTAAGTGTGGCTTTTCCATGCATAATGGTATATGAATACATAGGCATTTCATCTTCGTTTACCATTTCGGCGGCCTCTTTCATTTTCTTGTCCATTCTTCTGCTCTTATAGGTTTTCCATTCAGAAAAATTAAGCTCATCGCGTTCTTCGTTAAGGTGGTCTTTAATCCACCACGAAAAAGGTGCAATATTAGTGTACCATGGATATGTAATAGTATTGCTATGGCAATCGTAACATGCGCTTTTAAGAATGCTGGCAATTTCGGCACCGGGTTGAGTTACGGCAATAAAATCATTAGCAGGATCAGAAACGGGATTGCTTTTTTCAATTCTAAATGCTTGAATTACTATAAAGAGAACCAATAGGACCAGGCCAATATTCTTGAGTGTAAGTTTTTTTCATGAGCAAACAGTTTGTTCTTTATTGTATATTTAAAAACTGAAAGGTAGTAAAATAGTATCAGTTTGGATATCCTGCAATTAATACATGAATATGGTTTAGCAACAATGATCTTACTGGCAATCTTTTCATTTGCAGCAGGCTTTATTGATGCGGTTGTTGGAGGGGGAGGTTTAGTAATACTTCCTTTTTTGCTTATTAATTTCCCTAAGCTTCCTTTGCCTGTTGTGTTTGGCACTAATAAAATAGCAGGTTTTAGCGGAACAACGGTAGCGGCAATTCAATATGTGAAACGTGTACGTTTTAATTTTGTTTTGCTTTTTATTATTGCGTTATTTGCTTTTATTGCTTCGTATTTTGGAGCAAAAACGGTAACAAGTATCAATTCCGAATCATTAAAACCTTTTATCTTAATGATCTTGATAACTATTGCTGTTTACACGTTCTTTAAAAAAGATCTGGGTTCAGTTCAAACAAAAAGTTTAGCATTTTGGAAGCAAGCTTTTTATGGATCTTTATTTGCTACCGCCATTGGATTTTACGATGGTTTTTTTGGGCCGGGTACCGGAAGTTTTTTGATATTGGCTTTTGTAGTAGTGTTAGGTTTTGAATTTGTTACAGCTTCGGCTTATGCCAAGGTGATCAATTGCATTACCAATATTTCGGCTTTAATTGTTTTTATTAATAACGATCAGTTTATTTTGGAAATGGCTATTCTTATGGCTGTGTTTAATGTTGCAGGAAGTTATTTAGGATCTAGCATGGCCTTAAAAAGGGGAAATGCTTTTATACGCAAAATATTTTTGGTGATCGTAACGTTGATGATAGCGAGGTATGGTTGGGAAGTTTTTGGAAGATAGTCGGTATTACTTCTTCTTAAAACTGCAAAACAAAAAATTTTGAATGGTATTAAAAGGAGTGGTATGATCTTCGATGATACACTTTAGTTTTTCGAACTTTTCTTCAAAGCGCGCACTCATTGAACTTTCGTTATATTGTTTCACTTCTAGGGCACTGCATTTAGTTGGGCCTTGTTCCGAAAACGTACCAAGGATTAAAAAGCCGCTTGGGTTAATAGATCGTTCGGTTAAGGAAACATATTTACTCACCTTATCTTCTGAAGTAAGAAAATGAAAAGCGGCACGGTCGTGCCAAAAGTCGAATTTTATTTTGGGATCAAAATCGATGATATCGCTTACGATCCAATTTATTTTGTTGGCCTTAATTCCCAACCGTTTTTTTGCTCGTTCGATGGCATTGGATGAAATGTCTAGTACATAAATATTTTGATATCCTTTTTCTATGAGAGCGTCAACAAAATGGCTATCGCCGCCACCAACATCAATAATAATTGCATCGAGTGGCAATTTGTACTGTTCTATAAACTCAACAGATCTTTTCGGATAGTTTTGAAACCAACTTACTTCTGTTTCTGCTTTAGTTGCATAAACGTTTTCCCAATGATCTTTGCTGCTTGTATTTCCCATTGCTTCATTAATTTATAAAGCAAAGGTATCCAATGGTTAAAGGAAGCTACTTAACATATGATAAATAATCACTTGGCGCCTCTAATGCGACTAAGGCTTACTTGAGTAATGCCAAGGTAAGAAGCAATATGTTTTAGCGGAATTCTTTTTAAAACATCTGGAGCATCTTTTATAAGCGACTTATATCGCTCTTCGGCGGTATGAAACTGGATGCTTTCGATCCGGTTTACTGTATCCACATACGCCGATTCAAATATCAATCGGAATAAACGTTCTATTTCGGGATATTTGTCGTATAGTTTAAAAAGTTGCGTTGCGCTGATAGCTATAATTTCCGCATCTTCTAATATTTGAATTGCTTTACGCGAAGGTTTTCCGGTAAACAAACTTTCAATACGCGCTATGATATTATTTTCAAATGCAAAACTTTCGGTTATATCAGTTCCGTCTTTAAAATAATAAATACGAGCCATACCTTTATTAAGGAAATAAATTGTTTTACAGGTATGCCCAATAGCTTGTAGATCTGTGTTTTTCTTTACATTAATAATTTTACATATTTCCGAAATAGCTTTTTCGGCCTCTTTAGAAAGCGAATTGAATTTTTTGAAATAGTTGAATAAAGCTATCATAAAAATTTATTTCCCAACGATTTTAAAACGGATGCCGCCATATATTTCGCGTCCTCTTGTTGGCCCCCAAACTGATGAAGAATCAAAATAATTTCCAAAAGGGTCTTGCCAGCTAATTAAAGGTTGGTTCTGTCTGAAATTTAGAATGTTCTCAACCCCCGCGTACAGTTCAATTTTTTTGAAGTTGTAAGTGAATTGCGAATTAAGTATTTGATATGGTTTTGAAAAATCAGGTCGTTGCAGGTCTGTTGGTTTTTTTTCGGTGTTAGGTAAACGTTGTTTTCCGAATGAATGCACGTTAAGGTCGATGTGAAATTTATTATTTGTGTTTAACGTCAAACTACATAAGTTACCGCGTTGATATTCATGCCAGCTCCAACCGAAGCCAATAGTATAACATCGCCTTTTTCGAGAGCATGCCCAGGAAGCTGTTCTTTTAGTACCATGTCGAGCAAGGTAGGGATGGTGGCTACCGAACTATTGCCTAGTTTATGGATATTCATGGGCATAATATTTTCGGGAACCGGGACGCCGTATGATTTGTAAAAACTCTTTAAGATGGCCAGATCCATTTTTTCATTGGCCTGATGAATGAATATTTTTTTCAAACAATTAATAGGAGTTCCTGATCTATCAAGACATAATTTCATTGCTTTTGGAACATTTCTCAAAGCAAATTCATATATTTTTTTTCCATGCATTTTAATGTAATGCGTTTCATTGGTATCTTTTTTGTTAGATCTTCCGCAAAATAAATAGTAGGCTTCATCAAACGTATAGGTTTGCGCAGCAGTACTAATGATCCCTCTTATTTCTGAAGTAGTTGTTCCATTTACAATAGCGGCCGCAGCGCCATCGCCATATATCATCGAGTCGCGATCAAATGGATCGAGCGCGCGTGAAAGTGTTTCGGAACCTATTACAAGTACATTATTTGAATTCTCGGTTAAAATATACTGCCGCGCCAATATTAATCCTTGTACCCAGCCTGGGCAGCCAAAAATTATATCAAAGGCTATGCAATTGGGATTTTGAATCTTTAGTCCATGTTTTACGCGCGAAGCTATGCTTGGTAAAATATCTACTTGTGAACGTCCGTGAGAAATGTTCCCAAAATTATGCGCAAGAATTATTACGTCAATACTTTCTTTATCAATGCCGGCATCGGCAATAGCACGTTGGGATGCAATAAGGGCAATGTCTGAGTTAGTTTGATCGGCATTTACGTATCTCCGCTCGGTGATACCTGTGATTTCTTCTAGCTTTTCCGCAATATTTAGCGGGTCGTCCAAAATTTGTTTTCCATCTGGATCAAAAAAAGCAGAGGATTCAAAATTAACTTTACTTATTTTGTTCTCGGGTATATAACTTCCCGTGCCAGTGATTATTATATTTTGTTTAAGCAAATTGAAATATTGTAATCAAAAAAGGCAACTCTAAAGAGTTGCCTTTTTAGGATATATGAAATTAAATTAAACTTACGTTTATTGCACTCATTCCTTTTCTACCTTCTTCAGTTTCGTAAGATACATTGTCGTTTTCCTGGATATCTTCATTTAAACCTGTTGCATGAACAAATATTTCTTGTCCATTTTCTTCTTTAATAAATCCGAAGCCTCTTGCTGCGTTAAAGAATTTTACTGTTCCTTTTTTCATTTTGTTTTTGCTTACCAAACGATAAGCGTGTTTTAATTAATGGCCTATACCACATGTATAACCTTGTGCTTGATAATGAATTGTGAAATGTGTCGACTTGTAGTTTGTACAAACAGATTGAGATCTCAATCTTCTTATGAAGGGAATAAAGTTATAGCTAATTAACGGTTAAACCTAATATATCCTAATACCACTGAAGGTCATAAGGTTGGTTTCTATTTTTCGCATGCTGTAGAATTGCCGGCGGCGCAACACTCTTCAGTTGTTTCCACTTCGCATTCGCCGAGCGCACAACTTGATGTTGAACATTCTGTTGTAGTCGCTTTAGCCGCATTATATTTTTGTACTTCAAAATAACTTAAGAAACCCACGCTGGCTATTAATCCAAACCAAAATACAAATTTGTTGAGTTTGGTTCTACGGATCTCTTTTTCGGTTGGCGCGCAATCACAGCCTCCATTTGTTTTACAATTGAATTTTGGCAACACATATAAAGAATAATAAGAAACCGTAAATGAAACAGCACTGATTGCAATTAAAACCGGTTCAATCACACCTATCCATGGAGAGCTTGCTAAAGTGGCCGAAGAAATACCAAATAAGGAAGCAACCGGGCTGGCGCAAACACCAATACAAGCGCCGCTTTTACAACAGGATAATAGAATGGGAGCGGCAGAAGTTAATCCGCCGGTAAGTGTTGTCCAAATGGAACGTTTTGCTTTCATGCTAGTTTAGGTTTTCTTCTACAAATGTTTTGCAATAGTTTCTTATTTCATTTCTGGTTTTATCAAAGGCTTGCATTATTTCTTCTTCTGTACCTTTTACTTTCGAAGGGTCAAAGAAATTATGATGATGCCTTTTTGCTTGGGAGGGAATGTATGGACAGTTTTCTTTGGCATGATCGCAAACTGTGATGATATGATCAAATTGTATGTTCTTATATTCATCCACATGGTTGCTTGTATGATTTGTGATGTTTATACCATCTCGTTTCATGGCTGCAACAGCGCCGGGGTTCAATCCATGCGTTTCTATGCCCGCGCTATATATGTGTGCTTTGTTTTTTGAAAAATATCTTAAGTAAGCTTCTGCCATTTGGCTGCGACAGCTATTGCCTGTGCAAAGTACCAACACATTCTTCATACTAATAACCACAATACATTAATGATGGTAAAGCGGGCATCAAAGCCAAAAATTATATTTAGCACTACAATGCCTAACGAAATTACAATAGGTTTTTTGTATTTTAAAAGCATCTCCATATTAGCAGCATTTAGAATCAGGTCCGCAACAGGTGTCTTTCTTTTCTGATTGGATGGTAGATAATTTTACTTTTTGTTTTTCAGGCGGAATTCCACACGCATCACTTGCCAAACAAGCGGTTTGTTTTTGAATTAGTAAAAAGTTTTTGCCACCAAATGCAAGGCCGTATTTACCAATGGTATCGCTTTGGTATTCTACTTCTATTTCCGCATCTTCAACACCTAATACTTTTTCTGAAAGGGCAATTATTTCCGAAAGTTTTTTCGGGGCTAAGCGATGATCAAAATCATTTGCCTCCCAAAGTTGAAAGCTTACTGTTTTTTCGTTACGAACTGTTCCACCACAATCAATAAAATGTTTGGTTATTTGGCCAACTTCGGTTACATGAAAATGAGGTGGAACAATACTGCCGTTTGGCAATTCAAAGTTAACTTCGCTCGCATTGGCTAATTGGTTTTTAAATTCTGATAGTTTCATAATCGTTTATATTTATCGTTATTTACCGATATATTAAAGTAATTTTTTTTAGCAACATTTGGCTTTATTAATATAGGCACCAAAAAAAGTACTTAAATAAGTTTTGGCATTTTCCCATTCTTTTTCATCAATACAATAGCAAACTTTAACCCCATCTATATCACCTTTTATAATGCCAGCCGCTTTAAGTTCTTTCAAATGCTGAGAAACAGTGCTTTGAGAGAGTGGCAGTTCATCCACAATATCTCCGCAAATACAACTTTGCTTTTTTAGCAATAGTTCAAGTATGGCAATTCTTGCCGGGTGCGCCAAGGCTTTGGTGTATTTAGCAATTTTGTTTTGCTTAATAGTAAATTCTTCTGTTTTAGTTATCCCCATAATTATATCGTAAAATTACGATATAATTATTTGGTGTCCAAAATTAAATTGGTATAATAGTTAATCTTACTTGATTACCAATACTATAGTGTAGCTATGTTAAGTTTTTGTTTCCAAAATTAACTTGAAGATTTAGTACAGGACTATAAATGTATAGATTAAGGGGGATTTATTAAATATTGGATAACAAAATCGTAATTTGTATGTAACGCCATCCTTCTTGTTGCAAGCTAATTTTGTATAAACAAACTAAACTGTTATCAAATGAAAAAAACATTACAAAAAATTACATTTGCACTGGGCTGCATGTGCATTTTAAATAGCAATGCCCAAATTACGACAACGGCAGTTGTTACTGGCCCTAGCACAACTGTTACGCCATATATGATTCCGGCAGCATCTAATGTAACAGTTACATCTATTTTAACTTCTAGCGATGCCATTGGTGGATACACGATGTGCGGTTTAGGAGATGGTATGGGTGCTTTTGATAACGGTGATGGAACATTTACCTTATTAATGAATCATGAAATGGGTTCAACAGTTGGTGCAGTTCGTGCGCATGGCCAAGCTGGAGCATTTGTTTCCAAATGGGTGATCAACAAAAATACATTGGCCGTAACCAGCGGAACCGATCTTATCCAAAATGTGAATTTATGGACAGGAAGCACCTATACATTATATAATGCGTCCAATCCATCTATTTTAACTGCTTTTGGACGTTTTTGTGCAGGTGACCTACCTAAAGTAACCGCTTTTTATAATGGAACTTCGGGTTTAGGTACCACTGCAAAATTATTTATGAATGGTGAAGAGTCTGGGGCTGAAGGAAGGGCTTTTGCGCATATTGCTTCAGGTGCATCTTCTGGAACATCCTATGAACTGCCGCGTTTAGGAAAAGCATCCTTTGAAAATCAAGTTGCTAGCCCTAATAAAGGTAATAATACAATTGTTGTTGGCTTGGATGATGCAACACCAGGTCAGGTTTATGTGTATGTTGGCACCAAAACAAATACAGGAACAGATGTAGATAAAGCTGGATTAACCAACGGAAATTTATATGGTATTGCGGTTTCAGCTTTAGCAGCTGAAACAAGTACTAGTGTTCCTGCAGCAAATACAACTTTTTCGATGATAAATTTAGGAGACGTTTCTGCAATTACTGGCGCATCGCTAAATACCATGAGTAATAACATGGGCGTTACAACTTTTTTACGCCCTGAAGACGGTGCATGGGATCCGCAAAAACCAAATGATTTTTATTTTGCAACAACAAATTCTTTTTCAAGTCCAAGCCGTTTATGGAGATTACGTTTTACAGATATCAATAATCCACAAAATGGAGGAACTATTACAGCTGTTTTAGATGGTACTGAAGGACAAAAAATGTTAGATAATATGGTGTTTGATAATTATGGTCACATCATTTTACAAGAAGATCCGGGCGGGCAAACGCACACCGCAAAGGTTTGGCAGTATGATGTTGCAACTGATGTTTTAAGTTTATTAGTTGATCAAGATCCGGTACGTTTTGTAACCGCAGGTCCTAATTTTTTTACGATTGATGAAGAGTCGTCTGGCGCTATCGACATGCAAGGAATTATGAAAACAGGTTGGTTTTTAATGTATGATCAAGTGCACACAGCACTTGCTTCGCCAATGATAGAGCGTGGACAATTACTTGCTTTTTATAATCCTGCAACAGCTGCTTCAAATGCAATTGTAACTGGGCCGAGTACAACGGTTACTCCATATATGATACCTGCAGCGCCGGGTGTTTCAGTTACATCCATCTTAACTTCTGGCGATGCAGTTGGTGGATATACAATGTGTGGCTTAGGAGATGGCATGGGAGTATACGATAATGGTAATGGAACCTTTACTGCTTTATTGAATCATGAAATGGGATCAGCAGTAGGATCTGTTCGAGCACACGGACAAGCCGGAGCGTTTGTTTCAAAATGGATCATTAACAAAAATACTTTAGCAGTTGTTAGTGGAACCGACCTTATTCAAAACGTGAACTTATGGACAGGTTCAACATATACTTTATATAATGCATCTAATCCTTCAGCCTTAACGGCTTTCGGTCGTTTTTGCGCAGGTGACTTACCAATGACAACAGCTTTTTATAATAACCTTTCAGGTAATGGAACTCAGAATCGTATTTTTATGAATGGAGAAGAGAATGGATCCGAAGGAAGAGCGTTTGGTCATATATCAACTGGAGCTTCTTCTGGAACAACTTATGAATTGCCTCGTTTAGGAAAAGCGTCATGGGAAAATCAAATTGCCAGTCCATACAAAAGCGACAAAACAATTGTAGTTGGTTTAGATGATGCAACACCAGGACAAGTTTACATTTATGTAGGAACTAAAACCAGTACAGGAACAGATGTTGATAAAGCTGGCTTAACTAACGGAAATTTATATGGTATTGCTGTTACTGCATTAGTGGCAGAAACAAGCACAAGTATTCCGGCAGCAAACACAACATTTTCAATGATCAATTTAGGCGATGTTTCTGCAATCACTGGAGCCTCATTAAATACAATGAGTAATAACATGGGAGTTACCGCATTTTTGCGTCCGGAAGATGGTGCTTGGGACCCAGCAAATCCACGCGATTTTTATTTTGTAACTACAAATTCATTTGCCAGTCCAAGTCGTTTATGGAGACTTCGTTTTACAGATATCAATAATCCACAAAATGGTGGAACTATTACTGCAGTGCTAGATGGAACCGAAGGACAAAAAATGTTGGATAATATGGTGATGGATAACTCAGGTCATATTATGTTACAAGAAGATCCGGGAGGACAAAATCATACAGGTGTAATTTGGCAATACAATGTTGCAACTGATGCTATAACGCCATTGGTTGATCAAGATCCAAACAAGTTTATTACTGGTGGATCGGAATTTTTGACTATTGATGAAGAATCATCTGGCGCAGTGGACATGCAAGGTATTATGAATACTGGCTGGTATATAACGTATGACCAAGCGCATACTGCTGCACCAATACCGATGGTAGAAAAAGGACAATTGTTAGCATTTTATAATCCTTTAACAAAAAGCGCAAATTCTGAAATTACTGTTGCAGGAAATTCGTTTAACATCCCAAACAATTCCATTTCCACTTCAACAACAAATGCTACAAACTATAGTTCTGTAAGCATTTCAAGTAGTGTTAGTATTACTTATACAGTCCAAAATAATGGTGTTGGTCCTTTAACTGTAACAAACTTATCTATAACAGGAGCTAACGCATCTGAGTTTACATTTATTGCCCCTCCTGCAACGCCATTTACCTTGGCACCAAGCGGCAGTCAAGTGTTAAACGTACAATTTGTTCCAAGTTCTGCTGGAACACGTTCGGCAACTATTGTGATTATTAATAGTGATTTTGATGAATATGCTTACAATTTCAGGGTTGAGGGAACTGGTACTATTGTTTCTACAGTTGGCTTAACTGAAACGACAAATGAACTTTCTGATATTGTTCTGTTCCCAAATCCAACCAATGATATAGCAACTCTAACTTTTAGTTGTGATAAACAAGAACACATAACTGTGAGTGTGATAGATGTACAGGGCAAGGAAGTTATGAAAGTGGAAAAAGATATAACAAAAGGAAAGCAATCAATGAATTTACAAACAAATACGTTGAGTAATGGTACTTATTTTGTAAAGAGTAAAATAGGAACAAGGAGTTCTACCATAAAAATGGTGGTTGCTCATTAATTTTTTGAGATTTAATTAACATGCCAGACGTTCGAAAGAGCGTCTGGTTTTGTTATTATACGTTTTAGCCGAAATGAAGAAAACTGTAGTTTTATTTGCCTTAATTATTGCCTCTCTTATTGTTTTTTCTTTTAAAAGATCAAAAGCTGTAAACGATTACTCTGGGTATTATTATGAAAAAATAAATAAGTTGAATAAAGAACAGTTAAGCTTAGTTGAATCCATTAAAAGCAATGATATTAATGATCCGTTAAATAAGAATAAAATTAAACAAGAAATTAACAAAGCACGAAGAGCATTAAAGGGTGTTGATTTTTGGTTGCGTTATCTAGAGCCAATATCCTACAAGCAAATTAATGGTCCTTTACCGGTTGAATGGGAAACTGAAGTGTTTGAAAAGTTTGAAAAGCCTTACAAACGCTTGGGAGGCGGTTTAACACTTTCCACCTTATATTTAGATGAAGACAAAATCGAAAAAGATACCCTATTAAAATTAATTCAACAATCCATAACTGCAATTAATGTTTTTGAGCAGGATTCGATAACAGCAACTTTAAAAAATTTCGATCATTTTTATTTGTGTAACCGATTGTTTTTATTGAATCTGGCAACAATTTACACCACTGGTTTTGAATGCCCAGAAACGGAACAAGTTATTCCTGAATTGAAGTGGATGCTAAATGAAGTATCGAAAATAAACAACTATTTTAATATGGCTTTTCCAAATCAAGCCCTTAATGAAAATTACCTAACGAAGTTTGAATTAATGATTCAATTTGTAAAAAGTCAGCCAAAAGATTTTGAATTATTTGATCATTATAGTTTTATAAAAGAGCATGTCAATCCTTTATTTAGTATTAATCAGCAACATATTCGAGATTTAAAAGTAGTAAGTAAAAGCTATATTGATTATTCGCTTAATAAAAATGCAAACTCAATTTTTAGTAAGCATTTATACCACGGCCAAAATGCGAAGGGGTTGTTTATTAGAGTGGTTGATCCGCTTGTTTTAGCCGAAATTGATAAATTGGGCAAATTATTGTTTTACGATCCTATACTCTCAGGTAATAATTTACGAAGCTGTTCATCGTGCCATAAACCTACCGAGTTTTTTACCGATACATTGGCAACAGGATCACTTCAATTTAACCGGAGCAATTTACTTCAACGCAATACACCTTCTTTAGTGAATGCATCGTTCAATCATTTATTAATGCACGATGGTTTTCATATTTCTATGCAAAATCAAGCCAAAGCGGTTATTACAAATTCAATTGAAATGGGGGGGAACGAGAAAGATATTTTGAAGAAAATATTAAGTTGTAAAGATTATAAAACGGCGTTTAAAAAACTGCTCGAATACACCCCCCAAGAAAAAGAAATAACATTTGATCATATTGCTTCTGCTTTATCGCTATACTATAATAAGTTTAGTAGTTTCTATTCTCCTTTTGATAGGGATATGAATAACTCGGATAAAATAAGTGCCAATGCAAAAAAGGGATTTAATATTTACATGAGCAAAGCCCAATGCGCCACTTGTCATTTTGCACCTCAGTTTAATGGCGTAAAGCCTCCATATGTTGGTTCTGAATTTGAAGTATTAGGGGTGCCGAAGGATGAAACCTATAAAGCGTTAAGTTCGGATAGAGGCAGATATGAAATAAACCCGGCATTTGAAACTATGAATGCTTTTAGAACTGGTACGATTAGAAATGCCATGAAAACAAAACCATATATGCACAATGGCGTTTTTGATTCTATGGAAAAGGTTATTGATTTTTATAATGATGGAGGAGGCGCAGGGCACGGATTAAAAGTGGATAATCAAACTTTATCGGCTGACTCTTTGCATTTAAACGATGATGAGAAAAAATTACTGATAGAATTTATCTCTACTTTAACTGAATCGGTTGAATTTGAATTGCCACCTCAAAAACTGCCAGTATCAAACAATAAAAAATTAAATAGTAGAAAAGTAAATGGTGAGTACTAAAATAAAAAAAATGGGCTTATTGGCTCTTGCATTTTTTTCAATGCAAATGTGCACTACGCACAAACAAATAAATTATGAATTGCCAGATGCAATGTTGCCACACGTAAAGGTGCACTATGCTGACCAATGCGATAAAGGGCAAAAGCTTTATGATTTAAGCTGTGCAAAATGCCATAACACAAAAGTAAAAGGCAAAGTAATAATTCCCGATTTTAAACCTGAACAACTTACAGGATATACCTTGCGTGTTGCAAATTCACGACACGAAAGTAGTTTGCCCGACACATTAGTTACCGAAGAAGAATTGATTATGATTATGACTTTTTTAAGTTATAAGAAGAAAAACAAGTAATTTATTTTTATATTTGCATGATAATCAGTTTGTTGCAAATCATGTGATTATAATGCCGTGCTCATAAATCTAAAATAAAAAAACCAATTATATTTATAAATTTACGCTGCCCATTAAAAAGGCTTCAAATATAAATATATGAAGATATCAACTTTACTATTGGTTTTCTTGGTGTTAATTACAAACCAGTTTTTTTCCCAAGGACTAAAAAATGCAGATTATTCTGATAGAACAGCTAGTGAAACTGGCACATTAGCTGGTGGTATACCTGTGAATTATTTTACGGTAGAGAAAAAAACGGTAAGACAATTAGTAGGTAAGGAATTTCCTTATTATAAAACTGTTACCGAAGGATTAATTAATGCCATAGATGCTGGATGGATCAATAGCCCTAACTGGAAGCGCAAATACGAATGGAATTATGGCGAAGTGTATACGGATGGTTTGTTTCGCACAAAACCCGATGATGAAAAAAATTATCCGCAAAGATTTGTGATCGGTAATTTCTTTCAACCGGCAAAAGGACATCCTCTCTATCAGTATATGTTAAACAAAAACGACAGTTTGTACCAACCGTCGGCAGGAGATGGTAATTCACATGATTATCAGGTTAAAGTTCAAACTTACGAAAACAATCCTCCGCGTATGGCGGTGAATATTCACATCAATGACCTGATGCGCAATACATCTATTTCTGAGTATAAGGAGTTGGATTGGAAAGTGAAATTAAAAGCACCATATAAAGTTTATAAACGCAATGATTCCGTTTGGTTTAAGAAAATAGATGCAATGGATATGGAAGGTAATGATATGCGCTTCCAAAAAAATGCTGTTTACATTGTAATTGGAAATATTAAAGAAATTGATTTTTCGAAAGGAATGACCGATGGCACTCAGGAATACCGTTGGATCACTTACCCAAATAAAGAAGGAACATCTTTAACGCGCCTCGATCACGTTATCATTGAATTGATAGGCCATGATGAATCTATTAAACTTTTTTTTGATAAGATTGATTGGAAGAAGATAGATGCTGCGTTTAAAATAAAAGCGAAGTAGATTCCCATTTTAGAGGCTTCCCTTGGAATAAGCTCAGGATGACAGAGCCTAGCCATTCACGCTGAGTTGAGTCGAAGGGCTACTTTACTTAATCCTCTAATATCAAAAATTCGGTTCGGCGATTCTGTGCCCGTCCTACATCAGTTTTATTATCGGCAATCGGCTTGTTAGGACCAAAACCTTTTGCTGTGATGCGCTTACCGGGAACTTTATGTTCTTCCAAATATGATTTTACCGAGTATGCACGATTACTACTTAAAGCCTCATTGTCTTTTGGATTACCAACATTATCTGTATGCCCTTGAATTTCTACGTGCATATTGGGATTTTCTAATAAGTACGTTGCAAATGCTTTTAATACAACTTTACTCTCGTCAGCAATTTCGGCGCTATTTGTTTTGTAGGTTAAATTATCAATAATAAAACTTGCTCCTTTTTCTGCTTTTTGCACTATAACTACTATTGGAGCTGCGGTACTTGTTGGAGTGGCAGCTAATTTTTTAGCGTCAACTAGCGTTGAATTAAATGCAACGCTATCTTTTTTTACAGTGATCGTAAAATTTTCAAATTTTTCTTTATTGATAACACCCATAAAGTTTCCGGTGAGACTATCTGTTACTGCATAAGTTTTTTCTTTGGTTTCGGTATTGTGTATTTCAACAACTGCGCCAATTACCGGTTCTCCCTTTTGATCTTTTGCTTTTCCATAAAAGAAATCCATCGTTTGTGGTCGCGCTTCCTTGTATAATGGAAAACTATACAGGTCATATCGGCCAACACCAAGTCCTTTTACTTTACCCTCATCAAAGCATGAGAAATAACCCGTTTTCGCATCTCTACTCACAAAAAAACAAGCGTCTTCTCCCACACTGTTAATTGGTCCGCCAATATTCACGGCATCATCCCATTTACCTTTAATGTCCTTGCGTACATAAAAAATATCATAGTTACCAAAACCATAATGTCCATTACTGCTAAAATATAATGTTTCACTATCGCTATGAATAAAAGGTGTTTTTTCGTTTTTTTCTGTATTTACCCCAGGGCCAAGATTTTCGGGTACACTCCATTGTCCGGTTTTTGGATCTTTGCGCGTTACATAAATATCTATTCCGCCAAAACCTCCTGGTCTATCACTGGCAAAATATAGAGTAACACCATCTGCAGCAATGGTGGGTTGGCTGTCCCAAAATTTTGGATCGTTAACAGGAGGGGGTAGTTTACTTATGGGCCCCCATTCTTCATTAAAAATATCTGATTGTGCGTGACAAACGTAAAGATCTACGTTGGGCTGCATACCACCTTCGTTCTTCATCATAGCAAAATATAAATGTTTGTTGTCGATCGAAATAGTGCAACCACCTTGATTATCATCGCTTTCATTAAAAGGATAGTACATGAGATCACCTTTACTAAATACGCCGGTATTATCACGTTTTGAAACCATAAACACCTCTGTTTCTTTATCGGTTTGATATGCTTTCAATTCTTTTTTGGGCATTTTGCGAACGTACATAGCATATTTATCATCTGGTGTTACATAAGCCAAATACTCATCACGCTCTGTTGAAACTCCACGTACTACTTTTGGTTCAAAGGGAACGGCTTTTTTTAATTGTTTATCTTTTACACATTCTTTTTTCATGCCCTTGGCATTAATGCGTTGTTGATCATAATCTTTTGCAAACTTACTTGCGTCTTCATCTTTAAAATTCAAAAAGAGTTCAAAATAGCGAATGGCCGAATCATTTTTAAATTCTTCATAATAGGAAGTGCCAATAAAATAATACGCCTCGCTGTGTATTTGTGGGCAACTTTTAATAGCAGCCGTGTAAAAAGGAACAGTTGGCGTGTAAGGTTTATTTTCTAACATACACCGCACCATGATCTCGTGAGCTAATGCAAAATGTGCGTCTGCGAATTCTGGTTCAATATCAATAGCCTCCATTAAGAACTTTAAACGCTCAGGCTTTTCGTATTTCTTTTTATCGGTGCCCTTCATAAAAAGAAGCATAGCCTTTTTATTGGTCATCTCATTACACAGATCTTTAGTGTGTTCATCTTGTGCGGAAGTTTGAGAGATAAAACAAAAAATGAGTAAAAACGAAGGAATTAATTTCCTTATATATAAACCTGTTGTCATATGCATTTTATATAGCAAATGTAGTGCTAAGGATACAAGTTTAAAAAGGATTTGCGCTTTGTTATGGACTTTTAGGTGTTAATTTGTTAAAAGTAGTGAAGGGATAATTGCTTTAGAACATTTTATTTGGGCGTTCCCCCTTAATTGAACTTGCGGGCTACACTTTGAAAGCAAGTTCAATTTAGGGGTCGGGCTATCTGTCCAATCTTTTTACCTGAAAAAGGTAAAAAGGATTTCTCTACCGGCAGGCAGGCGTTCTATCCCTAACGCTTGCGGTAAAAAAAGCAGATGTCTTTGAGTAGAGCTTAGCGTCTTCGCCCTTAGTGGCAAAAACATCCAAAAAATAAAAAGCACCACGGTGTATCGTGGTGCTTCTATGGAACATTAAGAGTAAGTAAACTATTTTTTAGGAAGGTCTTTATTTCCTCCTTCTGATTTTTTATTACGATCTAAAATCCCATCAAGTAATTGCAAGCCAAGTAAACCATTGATTGGTCCGTTTTGCCCGTCACCGTTTCCGGTAATTAAAACTTCAGGAATTATTTTGATGCGTTCTTTACCAATTTGCTCGGTAACTTTTAATTTGGTAAAATTATCTCCGCCCATTGCTTCTACCGATAATTTATACGATTGTGCATTTGATTTACCAATAGCAAGAATTTTTTCTGCTTCAGCATTACCAGTAACCGATATTTTCTCTGCTTCCGCGTTGGCCAAGGCTTTAATTTTTTCTGCTTCTGCGTTTGCGGTTACTTTGGTTTTTTCGGCATCGGCATTTGCAATGATCTTTAAACGATCGGCTTCAGCCACCGACGAAATTTTTACGCCACTCGCTTCACCTGTGGCTTTTTTAACGGCTGCATCTGCAATACGCTCAGCAATTAATACACCCTGATCGGCCTTTACAATTTCTTTTTGCATGTCGGCTACTGCAGTTTCTTTTTCGAGTGTTTGACGGGTAACCTCCGCGCGTTTTTGAGTTTCGTAAGTTGTATTTTGTTCTTCCGCAATTTTACGATCAGTTAATGTTTTCATTAAGCTTTCAGGTGGAACGATATCACCAATAAGAGTATCTACACCATTTACGTTATACTGGTCTAACACTTCGCTGATACGTTTCTTGGCTGCGTCTTGTCTTTCTTTACGTGAACTTAAAAACGCGATCACATCACTGTCCTGAGCCGAATTACGGAAATAATTACCAATGGTAGGTTCTAAAACTTGCCCTACTAAATTCATCATACTTCCAAAACGCGCAATTACTTTTGGCGCTTCGGTTGTAGGAATATGAATGATCTGACTGACATCTAAATTAAAAGGGAAGCCATCTTTACTACGAACAGTAATGGTAGATAAATTTTTATCTAATTGATGCGATTCACTGCGCGCGTTAGCCCAATTTAAAACCAAGTTTGTAGTTGGAACTAATTCAACACGCATAATAAATGTATTGATCGGATATTTACCAGGACCAAGTGGCTCTGCCCAAACGCCTTTTTCGCCCTTACTAACAATATTGCCGTGTTTAAATTCTGTTCCGCTCAAGTCTCTTCCTTCTTTTCCAACATAACTAATTACAACACCCACATACCCAATCGGGATCTCCATCATTTTTATTTGCTCAACGGTAACAAACCACGGATTGATATAGTATGAACCCGCTAAAATAACCTGTGGTTGCAGGCCTTTATTACCATTACCTTTTAAAAAGGTATCGGCATCCTGAAAATTATTATGTCCCGGAACATCTTTACCTGCGATACTTCCTTCTTCAATTGGCATCCCATCTAAAGTGGTGATGATACCAACCATGCTTTCGTTAATGGTAAACATATCTACAGTAAAAATTTCAAATAAAAATGTATTTATACGATACGTACCTGCTGTAATGTAAGCGCTTTGTCGACCTTTACTGCCACCTTTGGTTAAAAAGGCAACTGTGTCCTGAAAACCATCACACTCTACTTTACGAGCAAGTATATGTCCGGTTTGTAATTCTTTACCATCCTTTGCAACGATCAAACCAATTTTACCTTGTGGAATAATAGTGAGGGCTTGTTGAGTAATTTCAAATTGCCAGATCCATTTCCAGAAATAAATTCCCGGCGCTAATGTTTGCGCCTGAAAACCTGCCTCGCCTTCTACAGCAATAATTCTTCCGGGAGGTAATTCGGACTTTCCGAAGAGAACGAATTTTTTTGTAACCAAACCAATTTTATCTTCGGGAATAATAATGATCCCGAATAAACGAAAGATAAGTTTGTAAAATACCAGAAAAAATATGGGAACTAGGACCCACCAAAATTTTAATAAATAAGGTAACATGATTGAGGATTTTAGATAGTAAAATTACTCAAAGGAAAGGCGAGGCTTTCAACAAAATATTAACCGTTTTTGGGCTGTTAACGATTATAATTTTTAGGGTGCGCCCTCTTTGCTAGATAAAATTAAACAGGCAAAGGGGGCCTAGCTGCTAAAGGCTTCGCTTAGCTACGGCTTTTTTTGTTCGGCGAAAAAGCTTCACAAATAAGAGCTACCTGCCTTGCCTCCAGGCAGGAGCACTCCGCATCCCTGGAGCGGACTGTAAAAAAAGACAGCTGCCTTTTTCTGGCAAAAAGATTGCTCGCCGCGGCGAACGAAAAGCGCAACCCCGCTCCGTAATTTCAAAGGCGGGGGCACGCCCAAATAATTAAGATCTAAAAAAACTTTGCGCCTTCGCGTCTTGGTGGCAAAAAATGGCTTTAAATACTATCGAGTTTATTCCTAGTACGATCATTCTGGTGTTCGCCCGTATTTAAAGTACTTGCCGGCTCAAAAAGCATAATAGAGACTTCTTTTTCGGCAACGGGGCGGTGTTCAACTCCTTTTGGGACGATCAAAAATTCGCCTTCTTTTAAAAGCACGGTTTTATCTCTAAATTCCATTGTAAATTCGCCGTTAAGAACGAGAAACAATTCGTCTTCATGTTCGTGCGAATGCCAGATG
>Ga0163151_10000815_pt1 | contig 54206 bp, 55 predicted proteins | sample OliLakLV19MP5IB2_FD_145596 | JGI IMG/M metagenome (GOLD analysis project Ga0163151, IMG submission 145596) | Freshwater microbial mat bacterial communities from Lake Vanda, McMurdo Dry Valleys, Antarctica - Oligotrophic Lake LV.19.MP5.IB-2 | ecosystem: Environmental > Aquatic > Freshwater >...
ATTTTCAATAATTATTGCGGGAACATATTAATTATCTCGCATATAAGAATCAAAAACAATACTTTTTTAACAAAACTGTGGATAACTTTTAAAAATAAAAAAACACAAAAAATATTTTGTGTTTTTTTATTTTATTGTTTGCATTTGAAGCAGGTGATGGCTAACCTCCAACATATGTGCCTATGTGAGTGCGACCACCCGCTACAGATAAAAACAATATGATCTTAAATATTATAGCATTTTACATTAGATTAATCTCATTCTACAAATAGCTCCCCCTAGACCTTGCCTTATAAGTTCAACAAGTAAGTGCAACACCTCTAGTGTGCTAGCAAGGACAGTCCTTGCTAGCTTGCAAGACTAAATCGTTCGCTCTCCGATTTGCTGGCGCCACATTGCAGAATAAAGACCCTTGATGGAAAGTAGTTCAGTGTGTAGCCCAGATTCTGCTATCTTTCCTTTCTCTAAAACATATATTTTATCTGCATGCATGATAGTAGAAAGTCTGTGTGCAATCAATACTGTGATATGAGAACTAGATTGTGACACATCTCTTATGGTCTTGGAGATTTCTTCTTCCGTCAGACTGTCGAGCGAACTTGTCGCTTCATCGAAGATTAAAATCTTTGGAGTACGTAGGAGCGCGCGAGCGATGGATAGCCTTTGCTTTTCGCCCCCAGAAACTTTTACTCCACCCTCACCAATAATAGTATCCAGCCCCTTTCCACCACGCTCGAGTAAGTTTTGACATTGGGCTTTGTTTAAGGCGTCTAGACATTCTTCATCTGTCGCATTTGGTTTTACGAAAAGTAAATTCTCGCGAATAGTGCCGGCAAAAAGTTGAGTGTCTTGAGTGACAAAACCTATCTGTGACCTGAGTTCTTCTTTGTCTAGATCTTCAAATGAAACGTCGTTGTATAATACTTCCCCTTCTGTCGGTGTGTAAAGCCCAACCAAAAGTTTGACCAGCGACGTCTTGCCCGATCCAGACGGACCGACAAAAGCTATAGTCTCGCCTTTTTTGACTTCATAAGAAACACCAGAAATAGCATGGCTACTGGAGCTATTATATTTAAATGAAACATTATTAAAATACAAAGATTCTACGGCACCTATGTGCTCAGGATTGACTGCCCTCTTTTCTTCGGGAGTTTGCATCAACAACTCAAAATTATTTAGCGATGCTTCGGCTTCACGATAAGTGCTGATGACATTTCCCAATTCTTGTAATGGGCCAAAAATATAAAAAGAATAAAAAAGAAGTGAAAAAAATTCACCGAAAGTTATAGTTTTTGTAAAGATAAGATAAAGCATAAAGAACATAATACCGGTGCGAAGGAAATTAATTATAGTACCTTGAATGAAAGATAGAGATCTGATGTATTTTAATTTCTTTAATTCGAGTGCCAGTATTTTGCCTGTAGTAGTATTTAGACGATTTATTTCTTGTCTTTCAAGGCCTAAAGATTTTACTAGCTCAATATTGCGCAAAGATTCTGTAGTAGCACCAGCCAGAGCTGTAGTCTCTCCTACTATAACTATTTGAATATCTTTTATTTTTTTAGTCAAAAAAGAACTCATGAGTCCTATAAGTACAGGAACTGCAAAAAATATAACAGCGATAACCCAGTACACACTGGTCGCATAAATAGCCACAAAAATAAATCCGACAAGTGATACGAATAAAATATTTACCATAGCAGCAATTAGTTTTTCGCTATCTTGTCTCGCTTTTTGAAGCTTCCCAAGTGTTTCCCCACTTCTTTCGTCTTCAAATATACTATAAGGTAGTGAAAGGGTGCGTGAGACTCCGTCGCTATACAAATCTGCGCCAACTCTTTGACTTACCATATTTAAATAAAAATCTTGGAAATTTTTCGCTACCCGAGACACAAAAGCCACCCCGATAATGCCCAGGAGTAGGAAACTAACTCCAGATATAAACTCCGACTTGGTATAAAGTTCTGGTTTAGTCGCATAATCATCTATGATATGACGAAATATATACGGATCAAGCAGAGAAAATACCTGGTTTATAGTAGCCAGAATGAGCGTCATCACGCACAACTTCCAATATTTTTTTAGATAAACGTAAAGTATTTTCATGCTTTTTGTGAAGGCATTATATCACAAAATCTATATCGTTTTACTACTACAAAACTACAGAGGAGATACAGCCAACTTTCGTTTTATCAAAGAGTAAATAAAAGCAGAGATAAAAATCATACCTTGAATAAACACGATCAACCCTCCGATAGAGACATCTAGGTAATAACTGACATAAGCCCCCACCAAAGAACTGAAAATACTAGAAATGACAGCGATAATCATCATCGTAGGGAATTTTTTAGTCAAAATAAAAGCAGTGGAACCTGGGGTAATCAACATCGCGATCACTAGAATAATACCTACTGTTTGCATAGATATAGTGATGGTGACCGCAAGCAGCACAAGCAAACCATAGTGAATGAATTTAGTAGGTATACCTATAGATTGAGTATGCATAGGGTCAAAACAGAACATAAGCAACGTGCGCCGAAAGCTAAATATAATTAAAGCAATAATAAAAGAAAATATTATAGTAATCCACGCATCTTGAACTGAAATACCGAGCATGTATCCAAAGAGTACGTGCATCAAATTTACAGAGCTAGGAGTTATTGATATTAAAACAAGCCCTAAAGCAAACAGGGTGGTAAAGACTATCCCCATCACAGCGTCTTCTTTTATTTTTGAATTATCTTTTATCACGCCGATGATGAGAACAGCCAAAAGAGCAGACGCAAAAGCACCCACGAAGAAAGGTATGCCCAAGATATAAGCTAATACCACTCCAGGTAAAACTGCATGAGAAATAGCATCACCCAAAAGAGACCAGCCTTTTAAAATAAGGAAACAAGAAAGCATCGCGCAGACAGCGCCGACAAACGAAGATACCACGATGGCCTTGACCATAAACGGATATTGCAGGGGTATAGTTATTATTTCAAATATATTCATAATTTTAATTATTATTTTTTAAATTGAATATGGTGAATCGCTCCGTCAAATGTTTGCGAAACTAAATCCTGCGTAAAGACCTCGTCGGTCGGACCATAGGCTATAATTTCGTTTTTAACTAAAGCGACATAATCACAATACTCAGACAAGGATGTAAGTTCATGTGTAGATAAAATAATTGTTTTTCCTTCTTTTTGTAATGATACGAGTAAGCTAGTGAGGGCTTTCTCGCTTTTTGCATCTACTCCGGCAAATGGTTCATCTAGTAAAAGTATTTTTGCTTCTTGTGCCAAAGCCCTGGCTACAAATACTCTTTTTTTTTGACCCCCCGATAGCTCACCGATTTGTCGATGTTTAAAATCATGCATGCCTACTTTTACTAATGCTTCTTCTACTTTTTTGTGGTCGGTTTTAGTGGGTGTTTTAAAAATATTTAGCGTACCGTATCTACCCATCATCACCACATCATATACAGATACTGGAAAATCCCAATCTACTTGTTCGCTTTGTGGTACATAAGCTACTAAGCCGAGTTTTTGTGCCTGTCTAGCTGTTTCTCCGCAAACTGATATGTGCCCATCAGTAGGATTGAGAAGGCCGATAATAACTTTAAACAAAGTGGACTTACCAGCTCCATTCATACCGATAACTCCAGAAAAAGATCCAAAGGGTATATTCATGTCGGATTTACTCAAGGCAATATTATTTTGGTACTGCACAGAAAGATTTTTTATTTCTATGGCGTATGTTGGTGTTTGATTATTCATACTCAAATGTTTAAAAGTTATTTTGATAAAAGTCCGTCTACTATAGTAGCGACTGTGTGTTCTAAAAGTAATAGATAAGTAGAAGCTGGACCATTTTTATCCGACAGAGAATCTACATAGAGCAATCCTCCGAGTTTTGCGCCAGAAGCCAGCGCTACTTCCTGCTGAATTCTGGGCTCGATAGTACTCTCGCAAAATACCACAGGAATATTTTTAGCTTTAACTTCATCTACCACTCTGGCAATCTGTTGAGGAGAACCTTGAGACTCGTCATTTATCGCCCACAAGTAAAGTTCTTTTAAGCCATAATCTGTAGTCAGATAACTAAAAGCGCCTTCACAAGTGACCAGAAACTTATGATTTTCTGGTACTGTCGAAACAGCTTCGCGCAATTTAGTATCAAGAGCTTTTATCTTTTGAGAATAAGCATCTGCTCTCTGTTTAAAATAAACAGCATTTTCTGGATCAAGCTCAGTCAAAGCTTTGCGAATATTTTCTACATATATGAGTGCTTGTTTTGGCGACATCCATACGTGCGGATTTGGTTTATCTTTATATAAACCTTCTTCGATAGAAATCGGCACCACACCTTGACTCAAAGTTACATGCTTCACATCTGGAATACTGGCATACAACTTGGATGCCCAAACTTCTAAGTTTAAACCGTTGTCAAAAATGATATCGGCCTTCGAAGCTCGGACAAGATCGCCAGGAGTTGGTTCATACCCGTGGATTTCTGTGCCCGGTTTTGTTAGCGAAATAGCTTCTATCTTGTCTCCGCCCACTTCACGAACCATATCTGAGATAACTGTAAACGTAGAAAGTACAGTGAGTTTTTCATTCTTAAAAACAAGCGCCTCAATTCCACTGACGCTCATATTTCTTGTCATGCCAGAAAGCACTCCGATAAAACCGAGTGCAACAAGCACAACCAATATTAAATATTTTTTTTGCATCATAAAAACTTGTAAAATAAAAATTAGTAATTAACAGAGTTCTTCCGCGAACGAAAGAATAGAATAGAATAGAATAGAATAGAATAGAATAGAATTTGGGAACCTTATATAAAATAGGAGATACTTAATTGCTAATCACAGCATACACCAATATAAAATTTTATGCAATAAATATTAAAATAAAAAACGAAAGGCGCCTACCCGAAGGTGGCGCCAATTTTAGAGACGTGAGTGTCTCAGATTGCTCGAACCGTGTCGAGCTCACAACCCCCGTTCACCGCTTCGAGAGCCTCTCGATAAGAGCTCTCGGAAATCTGCCTCCGAAACACGGTCCAGACAATTTTAAGGATCGCCGCAGCGACCAGCACTGACCAGTAAATGTTTCCAGTTCCTTGCAAAAGAGACAAAACACCGAATCCCCCGATCACGGAGAGTTCGAGATACTTTCCCCAGGCAATCGAAATTGCCATCTGCTTGGCAGACTCAAACTTCTTCTTTTGAAGAGTCCACGCGATAAGCAGAGCAATCTGGGCGACTGCCGCCACCGTCACCCCCGCGAGCGGGAATGATAAAAATACTTCGCTGGTCGTCCAGTTCCCCGCCAACGCCTGCGCTGCTTTGGCCGGTCCACTCCAAAGAGCGTCCCAACTTACGGCCAGAATTGCTATGATGCGACGGGAGTCGTTCTCCCGTAACCCCATCACGCCACTGAGCCATCCTGAGATGGCGAAGATGGGTTCTTTGCCGATCGTTTCGCATACGACTTCGTATACGAAAGCTAAGACAAAGAAAAATCCTGCTACCCCCAACACCGGGGTAATCATCTCAAACTTCCTGCCAAGACCCCAAAACAAATAGTATCCGGCGGCAGGGAACAAAATGTGTGTTCCTATGATTGGAAGGGTCCAGTTCTTCCACCCCATGTCCTGATCACGGAACTTCGTTACGGTCGCCAATCCTACGTCTATGGCGATCCCAAACCCCATTAAAACTGATGGGATCCAAAATCCCCAGAAATCAAATTGTTCCATTTTGCCCTCCAAGGCTTAAGTGTCGATTCTTAGGCCGACGGGTTGATTTGGGCGACTGCCCACGAAATTTTTAATTTTTCAAGAACGTCTACTTATATATATCACAAATTGAGTTAAAAGTCAAGCCTAAAAGCCTTTTGTTTGTAACGGTGGTTTATTTCCTCAAAGTCGACCAGATAGTCCAAATTCCTATGATTATGAAGAGAATTCCTGAGGCAATACTTAAATATTTAAGATTTACTCTAGTTTGCAAATAGCCACCCAGAAAACTCACCAAAAATGTAGCAGTCAGTAAAGCGGCCCCAGCAGCAAAGAAAGTAATCCACCTCCCTTCTGTCGTAGAAAAACCAAGAGTAGCCAGCTGACTTTTATCCCCTATCTCTTCTGCTAAAATTACAAAAAATATTTTAATAAAATCCAGCATATATAGATATTAACATTTTTAATTTAAACTAAAAAGGCGTCGTGGCACCTGTTTAGTGCGACGAACGCCTGTTGATTGTTTAGGCCCATCGAGCCTTACTCGTTCAACGTCTTCTTTCCTGTGGGCACCCACTCAAAGGTGATCATCCCACTCGCGTCCGTCAACTTCATGAGCCGAGACACTACAATAGATGGCTGAAAAGAGACGTTGCTAACATCTTTTTTATCCAACATCAATCCGCGCACTTCTGTGCCAATCAGACGGAGGTTGGAAATAGCTAAAGCCATGGGCCACAGCGACACCTCGGTCGCATCACTCATTGTCACCCATTTGAACAGACCGAGAGTCTTGTCTTTCAGATTTGTCTGGCGAACCAACCGCTGGACCTCGAGAAAAGAAACCTCGGTAGAAATCTTCGTTTGGAGAATCCCTACAATAATTTAACCTTTAATATTTAGTTAAAAAGTGCTCAGTCAGATTATGAAGTTTAGTTCCCACTAGCTCACACACTTCCGAAAAATGCGAACCAGTTTTTAAATCTGGAGTAAGCGACACACCAAGCAAATAACACATACCTCTCGGATTCATAATAAAATCAGATTTTAGATAATACTCAGCGCCTATATGTTTGTATATATCTTTTGATATCTTAGCTAAATTTTCTTTTTCTTCACCCGAAAACACCCCATAGGAATTTCCTATGGGGAAAGTATATAAATCTTCACCTCGAAATCCTCGTACAGAATGCAAAGAGGCAATCTTGCCTTCTATAAATTCCTCTACTAAAATACTTTTTTCATGATTCACGCCGTCTTCGATCGCACCCACCAATTCATTAAAAGTTTTAGCCAAATGAATTCCCATCATAGAGTCTGGTGTAAAAGATTTTACAATCCACGGCGCGCCAAATTTCGCGTGCACTTCTTTGGCTTTTTTTATGGAGTACCTTTCCTTCGGCCCATCAAAATCTTCTTGGTAAAGTGGCAGAACTATATGCCTCGACATCGGAATATTTATTTCTTTCACATGCTCTCTCAGTAATTCCCTACTACCTTCTAAAACATGGGAATAAGAAACAGCACCGATAATGGGTATGGAAAAGCTTTTACAAATATTGGAAGATTCATGGGAAGCTGTATTCCAAACAACGTCTACTTTATGAAAAAGGTCTGATGGATTTATCGGCACTCCACCCAGATGCCACACTCCGTCTTTATCTACCAAAATATCCACAACTTTATATTTGTCAGCTAAATGTTCATTGATATGCTGTAAAATCTCCCCTCCTTTCCGCAACGAAGAATCGTAATTTTTATTATTACCCCCTCTTAAAATTCCAACTCGTTTTTTATTTACAGTATCTTGCACGATTAAAGTATATCACAAACAAAAAACACCATACTTGCGTATGATGTTTTTAGAAGTTACCCCGCCTATATCAAGCGAGAGTTAACTGTTCTTTGTTTTGTTTCGTTCTATAACCCCGCCTATTACAAGCGGGGTAAACTTTTTTATTTTATATGTCTTTCCATATAGTCCAGTTCATTTTAAGTTTGAACAAAAACTATTACACGCTCAATTGAGGCGTGCAATACCGACTCACGTGAGTCCGATATTCCGAAGAACACCGAACCCGTTTTTCAAATTGAATTAATCCACGAGCAGCTTCCGCTACCCGTGCCTTGTTACGACTTAGTCCCTGTCACCGAGCTTACCTTAGGCCCTGCTTATGCAGAGACTTCGGGTACTCCCGGCTCCCTTGACTTGACGGGCGAATGATTTCGTTAAACAACGATTTTTCGTTCCCACTGCACAGACGGATTTCCCGTATGCAGCGAGGTCTAATGCATCTTTTGCTTCAAATGAAGCATTTTTCTTAATCCAACATCATTTAGATGTTTATTTTGATTAATCATTTCCATTAATTCACAAAATATTTCAAAATCTCGTTTTTTAGTTCGAAATTTCAACTTATTTTTCTTGAAGAATGGGATGATAATCTTATTTAGATCTTCACGATTATAAACTTCGTATCTAAAACAATGTTTGTGATTTGGGCGTGTATCTTTTTGAAAATAAACGCTTCCACAATTAAAGAATTTTTGTAGTTGATACAAAATATCTTTATCTTCTTCGACGAGTTTCAAGTAGAATTTTGGTTCTGCTCTCACTCGACGATTCAAACTTTTGTTTAGATTTATATAGAAAGTGAAGCTTCCTTCACCATCTACTAAGCCTACAATGTAATCTGGATTTAAGTGATACATAAGATAGAGTTCCTTCATCCTCGATTGCTCTCGGACTACTATGACTCAGCTGACTTCTGACGCTGCGTAAGTTTATTATACCTCGCAAATTGCTCGGTAACAACATCAGATCTCCACAGGTCACGTATATTTCTATTCCAAACATCCTAGAAAGATTTTCAAGAAAACTCTTGAGATTTTCCCCATACTCACCGCCCTTATGTCGGAATGGGTCAATCTGTCTTTTTTCAATATTTCTATTGTCTAGGCTACTCTTTGCTTCCAGATCCTCCACCGTATATCTCGCGATACACGGCTATCTTTCTGCTATCTCAACATTTTGTCGTGAAGTGGACTTTAACCACTTAGATATATACGCTGCTGCGCGCTTTTATTGTGAGTACAAGACTTGAGAACGTATTCACCGCAGTATAGCTGACCTGCGATTACTAGCAATTCCAACTTCATGGAGTCGAGTTGCAGACTCCAATCCGAACTGAGGCCACTTTTAGACGATTAGCTCAGAGTCGCCTCGTCGCTACGCGTTGTAGTGGCCATTGTATTATGTGTGTAGCCCAGGGTATCAAAGGGACATGCTGACCTGGCGTCATCCTCTCCTTCCTCCCCCGACTTTGTTCGTGAACAAACAAAGTCGAGTCATAAAGTTAAAAGTTGAAAGTAAAAAGTGGATACAAAATGCATCTACTTTAAACTTTATACTTTCTACTTTACACTCGACTTTGCGCTCATGCGCAAAGTCGGAGGCGGTCTCGTGTGACACTTGTAACACACAACGAGGGTTGCGTTCGTTAGCCCACTTAAGGGTACAATTCAAACCACGAACTGACGACGGCCATGCATCACCTGTCCTACAGTCTTGCGAGGGCCAATGTTTCTAAAGGCTTTCAATAGGATTTCTAACCCTGGTAAGGTTCTTCGTTTACCATCGAATTAAACCACATAATCCACTGCTTGTGCAAGTCCCCGTCTATTCCTTTGAGTTTTAGCCTTGCGGCCGTACTTCCCAGGCGCTTCTCTTAACGCGTTAGCTAAGCCACTCAGAGGGTCGATACTCCGAATAGCGAGAGAAGATCGTTTAGGGCGTGGACTACTGGGGTATCTAATCCCATTCGCTACCCACGCTTTCGTGCTTCAGTGTCAAAATATGCGCCAGTGTACTGCTTTCGCTTTTGGTGTTCCCCATGATATCAACGGATTTCACCCCTACACCATGAGTTCCGTACACCTCTCGCACTTTCAAGTTCTGCCGTTTCCTTCGCGATTCCCAAGTTAAGCTCGGGGATTTAACAAAAGACTAACAGAACAACCTACGCACCCTTTACGCCCAATAATTCCGGATAACGCTCGAGGCTCTCGTATTACCGCTCCTGCTGGCACGAGATTAGGAGCCTCTTATTCATGAGGTACAGTCAATAAACTTCTTCCCTCATAAAAGATCTTTACGTCCCAGAGGGACTTCATCAATCACGCGGCGTCGCTCCATCAGACTTTCGTCCATTGTGGAAGATTCTCGACTGCAGCCACCCGTAGGTGTATGGTCCGTGTCTCAGTACCATCGGTGGGGGTCAGGCTCTCACCTCCCCTAGACGTCATAGCCTTGGTAGTCCATTACACTACCAACTAGCTGATATCGCACAGGCCTTTCCCGAAGCGTTAAAACTTTACTCTTGCGAGACCATCGTGTATTAGTCCACCTTTCGATGAATTATTCACGACTTCGGGGGAAGTTCCTATGTATTACTACCTCGTTCGCCACTAATTTTTCACGACCTTTGACTTGATATAATCTCATCTCCGATTTTGAAAAATCCGTTCGACTTGCATGCCTTATCCACGCCGCCAGCGTTCATCCTGAGCTAGGATCAAACTCTAACTAAAAGTTTACCACGCCTATTAAAAGGCGTGGGTTAATTAGAACGAAACAAAACAAAAAACAGAACTTCGCCCCGCCTACATCAGGCGCGGTAAATTTTAATTTTGTTCACGTTAGAATTTGATATTCGCTCTCTAAAAATTATTTTATACTTACTCAAATTGTTTTTTGAGACTTGCGTCCCTCCGCCTAAGGCGGAAGGTTCTCAATTTCATTCTGCCGATCTTAAAGGCAAAATGTATTCAATTGTCAAAATACTGAAACTAAAACGCCTACCCCTATAGACTACAGAAGGAAAGACGCTGGAGCCAGTATATATGAGACTAGACCTAGTGTCAAGCAGAAAAAAAGACTTTATTTAAGGCTTTTTTCTGCTATTTTTTTATACTAAATCACTCGATTTTTCGACATTACTATACCCTCTTGTGACTAAGCACTACCATAAATAAACCCAGAATTATTACACTCGCGAATCCTATACCAGCCCATGGCAACCAGGGCATGCGTTCTGTAACGCGATTATCCAAACTATCACATATATCTCCTATGTCATCTGTATCAGTGTCTTGTTGTGCAAAGTTAGGAGTGTCTTGACAATTATCTTTAAAATTTAAAACTCCGTCGCGATCATAATCCTCACATGCATCACCTCGTCCATTTGCATTTGCATCTACCTGATCATTATTCGCTACACTCACACAATTGTCCGAAAAATCTGGAATAGAATCTTGATCCGAATCCATTGGTCTATATTTTGTATTAGACACAGACATATTATCTGGTAGACGGACCACACCTTCATCTGCAGACAAATCGCCTGGTTCTTTATTGGAAGATTCTACATATCTGTCTGAATCAAAATACACCTGGTAGCTCTGTTTTGGTGTCGCCAAAAATCTAAGTCCACTGCGGACTATAGTATTTGATAAATCATTAAACTTTATCTCGGAAATTCGTAATGGTTGGACGTAAGAAAATTGCACTTGCCATTTATTAGAAGTCGTCTTGGGAAACAAAACATTTCCACTGGTTGGGTGTATGGGTGCCAAAATCACACGGTCTTTATTAACTACCTCAGCTGATATTGATATGCTCTGTGGCAATGCCACATTATTATCAAGAGTAAAATTTAGATACTCAGCCGTGATTGGTTTTTCAAAATCAAAATTTATAGTACTAGAAAAACTCACGTCCCCATGCACTGGAAATTCAAAGTAAGTACTGTAGTCTACATCGTTCATACTATAGGGTAGACCTATCTCACCTAAAGCGGTGAGACGAACTTTAGTTTCATCTTGATTCACAGAGTATAAATACGGTTCAAAATCTTTTGTATTCATATTATATACAGCAAAACCAGAATAAGAACCTTGACTAAATGGAACTTCCACTACAGTAGGTACCGTTACACTTGGTTCCACAATTTTGTAAGATTTAAAAGCTTGAAATACCTGGTCACTATTTATATTTACCGTGCTCGCAGAAAAAGTAATTCCAGGAATTAATATTGAAAACACAATAAGAAAATTTTTAAAGAATTTCATGCTTATTTTTTCTTGTGATAAATGCAGTACTCATAAGCATCACACCGATCACTATAAGTGTGATAACTCTACCAAATAGTTCCATATCCCATACATCTACTATGAGCAATCTACTAACTACAAAAGCGATGAGCACTGTACCATAAGTTCTCCGTGTCATATCTTTTGTATATAATCCGTTAAAGTAAGCTACGAGTCCGATAACAGTAAATATCATAAGCGATACCATCGTTCCAAAATCAGGAGTGTCTATTAAAAATATATGTACCAATTGCCAGATGATGTATCCGAGATACATCATTCCGAGTACTAGATACACTCCACTAGATTTTAATTCTATGTTATCTTTGTTTTCGATGCTTCCGTTAGTCAGATAACGCCCAGTAAAAATGAGAGTGAATGCTAATATAAAGAGCACAAAGAAATCCTCCGTAAACGGAAGTGTAGCGTTCGAAAATTTTACAATGGTATTTATAGATAAAAATATTGGTATTGCAAATAGGGATGTTGCACGAGTAGATGCTTGTAGATTTCGCGTGAGTTGTGAGACGACAATGACTAATAGAAATATTTCAATAATAAAAGCAATAATTAAAGCTGCTCCGCTGAGTTGTAGCGCTGTAGCTGCACCGAGGTAAGCTACCGCCACCGAACCATAAGAATAAAATGCTGCTACGCCACCAGACCTTATAGTTAGTGCAGAACTTATAGCAAACAATATCGCCCACAATGAAAAAATAAGCACTGCCCATTCTTTTGGAGCAACAGCGTATATCCAAACAAATAAAAAGAGTCCGTTGAACACTGCCAAATAAATTTCGTTTTGCACATTTTGAACTCCTTTCTTTATCACAGTCATCATTCCTGTGAATAAATACAATAATGAAAACATGTAAATAAAATTCAATACCAAGAGTGCATCCATTTCAAAACCAAATAAATAAGGAATACTGTATAGACTTACAAATACGAGACTAGATGTAATTAAATTTCTCCATCCAGAAATACCAGCAAGTACAAGTGTCGCGAGTGACACAAAAAATAAATATGAGAACAAAAATAAAGTATCAGTTTTACCAGCTACAAGTAACGGTGTGATAAATGCCAACACTTGCCCTACGGCTGCGAGTGGCATTATTTTGAACCTGTAACTCGCAAAAGCAATAAAAGCAATAATTATAAAATCAAAAGTGATAGCAGAAAATGGTGAAAAGAAACCGTAGATTGATCGACCAGCAAATATGGTAAGTATAGTCATGCCTGCCCCGAGCGACATAAACAAGCCACCTTGAGACACATATTTCATCATCCATTTAAATCCAAACAACATCAACAAGATTCCAGCGACGATACCGATCGTGATTCTCCCGATCGGACCCACCCAATTATTGGCAAATGCATACGACACAAACCATCCAAATCCGATTATAAAGATAAAAGCACCGAGCTTCATCAGCCAGTCTTCTGCAAACCAACTCGAAGACGTATCTGCCTCGGCTTCAGTCACGGGTGGATAATTGTAGTTTTGAACTGGGTCTACTTTCTGAGCAACTGTATCCGTACTATTAACCACATTCATAGCGGGTACTACTACAGTACTAGCAGGCACACTTGTTATCGAGACATTCTGTTTGTTTTTTTGTTCTAAAATACTTACCCGACGACCGAGAGCACGATTTGAAGAAATTATATAAATAAAAAAACCAATAAATAATAATGTTATCATCGGCAAACTAAACAAGTAATATAAAATCATATGTACAAACATTGTACTACTATTCAAATTTTTTAACAATCGATCTTATTGAAAACTATTAGATAAAATTTGATGTATTTTTCTTAGCTAAAATCCCTTCTATTTCGATCAATCTATCGTACTTACACATTCGCTCTGGTCTTGTCAAAGAGCCAGATTTTATATATTCGCAAGAAAGCCCGACAGAAAGATCGGCAATGGTAGTATCCATTGTTTCGCCTGATCTATGAGATACAAATACTGACCAGCCATTTTTTTTAGTTAGTTGTATAGCTTCTATGGTTTCAGACACTGTGCCGATCTGATTCAATTTTATAAGCACAGAATTTATGGCTTTTTTGTCATTAGCTTCTTGGATTGATTTTGTATTAGTCACTGTGAGGTCGTCCCCAACTATTTTTATTTTATCTCCAAGTTTTTCTGTAATACTCGAAAATCCTACCCAATCATCTTCGGCCAACGGGTCTTCCAAGAAGATGATTGGGTGCTTTCTTACCAATTCTTCGTACCATTTCATGATTTGATTATTGTCCAAACTTTCATTTTGATTGGAAATATTTATTTTATAAAAACCATTTTTATAAAAACTAGAAGCGGCAGCATCTATACCTATCTTGATTTGCTCAAAATCATACCCCACATTTTTTATCGCTTGCTCTATTAATTCGATAGCTTCTTCATTTGAAGACAACACCGGAGCAAAGCCACCTTCATCGCCTAAGCCTGTCGAATATTTTTTTTCTTCCAAGATTTTCCTCAAAGAGGAAATTATTTGTCCTCCAGCTTCTATTTTCTTATAGAACAAATCGAACCCCGACGGTACTATCATAAACTCCTGCAATTCAAGTCCATTGCCAGAATGTTTACCTCCATTTATTATATTTAAAAGTGGTTGCGGAATAGAAAAATCTTTATTGCCCACAATATTTCCAAAATATTCATAAAGCTCAAGGTTTTTTTCTTTAGCCGAAGCTTTTGCAAAGGCAATCGAAACTCCTAGTATCGCATTTGCGCCGAGACGTTTTTTGTTTTCTGTACCATCGAAATCTATAAGACTTTTATCTAAAGCTTGTTGATCAAAATCTTTATTTTTTAAAAAATTATTTATCTCTACATTTACATTATTTACAGCGTTTAAAACACCTAGACCCTCATATCTACTTTGATCATGGTCTCGAAGCTCCATAGCTTCACGTGACCCAGTACTTTTGCCAGATGGTACAGCAGCCTCTCCTTCTACTCCACTCTCGAGTTCACATCTTACACTCACAGTTGGATTACCTCTTGAATCCAATATTTCTCTTGCTGTAAGTTGTTTAATAATAGACATATTATTAAAGAGAATTAAAAATTTTATTTTTCATATGCATCTCAGCTTCCAGGGCTACATGTTCCATAACATACACAGCTCGTATAGGATATTTACCTACAGAAGTTTCTTCAGAAAGCATCACGGCATCTGACCCCAAAAGTACAGCATTTACTACATCGGTAACTTCTGCTCGTGTTGGACTCGGGTTATCTTTCATCGAATAGAGCATCTGAGTTGCTGTGATCACTGGTTTACCAGCAGTCTTACATTTTTTAATTATATCCTCTTGTACAAATGGAATTTGCTCGAGAGGCACTTCGTTTCCTAGATCACCTCTCGCTACCATCACAACATCAGCTACTTCTATTATCTTATCTAAATTTTTCAATGCTTCAGATCTTTCAATCTTTGCAACAATCTTTTGTGCGCCACTATATTTTTTTATTTCTTCTCTACATTCTAAAATATCTTCATGACTGCCAACAAAGGAAACTGAGATATAATCAAGCTCTTGCTCTACTGCAAACTTAATAAGTTCTTTATCTTTGTCTGTTAAAGCTTTAAATGCTCCAACAACATAAGTATGACCATCTTTATCTTGCAATCTTGGTCCAGGTAAATCAGCCATAATCAATATCTTTCGTTCGTTTGATTTCGCAACTTCTCGAATAGTCCGAATACGATTGATGCTTTCAGTGGGTCCTGGCCAAAAGAAATTTAATCGAGCTATATCCATACCTGCCTTCATCATCTCATCTAGAACTTCAGGCTTATCTGAAGCCGGACCTATGGTCGCTACGATCTGTGTCACAGACCTAGCTTTTCGCTCGATGACTGATGAATCTAATTTGGACAATTCTCGAATTTCTTTATGTAGAGAATATCCATATTCATCAACGTCATAAATAAAAACTTCAGAAAAAGGCATTTCCACTTTAGATATACCTTCATCAGAAATTTTTTCAATATATTTTACGAGTGAGCGTATAGTGTTTCCGTGAGATACCACTAAAACATTTTCACCACTATTTAAAACTGGTAGAATTTCTTCTTTAAAGAATGGAACTGTTCGTTCATATACCATCTTGAGTGTCTCTCCGTTTGGTATAGGATAATCCCAATTTCTACGAAGCGCTTGTAGTTCCTCGCTAGAAAATTTATTATTTTGTTCAAGTTTACTTATTCCTGTATAATCTCCATAATCACGTTCATTTAATGCACTAGAATACCTGATAGTCTCACCTGTACAATGCTTGGCACCACTCATCATACAAACCTCAGTCTCGATGGATCTAGCTTGCATTGAAGCAAACACTCTTTTTATTTTTATATCTTTAATTAATAGCCCCAGCAAGTCAGAATCTTTAAAACCTTTACTACTCAAATGAACATCTTGCTTTCCTGTAAACAGATTGACCTTGTTCCATTCTGATTCACCATGCCGAACCAATATTAATTTTCCAATTTTATGATCCATATTATTCTTTATTAACTACATTTCCTGGAGTCTCGCCTTTGAAAAAGGCGATCAAATTCGTCGCCACTGCACGAGCCATAGCATTCCGCACCTCAGTACTAGCGGAAGAAATGTGTGGAGTCAAAACTATATTTGAAAGCTCTAGTAGCCCAGCTGAAATTTTCGGTTCAAATTCAAACACATCAAGCCCAGCTCCCGCGATTATTTTTTCGCACAGGGCTTTCTCTAGAGCAATTTCATCCACCACCGGCCCACGAGAAGTATTTATCAAAAAACTAGTCGGCTTCATCAAGCGTAAATTCTTTTCATTTATAAGGTGTTGAGTCGATGGTAGTAATGGCACATGCAAAGTTACAAAATCGGCCAAGGCTAGTAGCTCATCTAGATTTTTATAATAAGTAGCTTCATATTTTTTCTCGAGGTCTGCATTTGGAGCGACATCATTATAAATTATTTTCAGTCCCAAACTTTTAGAAAAATTTGCCACCATGTCGCCGATTTTTCCGCCACCGACTATACCAATAGTTTTTCCGGACAAATGTGTACCGATAAAAAGCATCGGGTCCCAACCCTGATATTTTCCAGAACGTACAAAAGCATCTGCTTCCACTACTCTGTTTGCGAGTGCCAAGATTAGCGCAAATGTATGTTGGGCTACAGCTTCACTCGTGAGTTCTGTCGGCGCGTTGGTGACAGTGACACCACGTGCTTTGGCTTCTTTAATGTCGATGTTATCAAAACCCGAGGCATAATTTGCAAATATTTTTACACTCTTTGCCACATCCAAAACATCCGAATCAATAATATCCGTAAGCAAAGTAATCACTCCATCGTATGGTTTCTGCGCGAGCATATGGATCAATTGCTCATGGATCACTGATCCTTCCTTTTCATTTACATCTACTGTAAAACCTTCCGCTCGTAACATTGAAATAGCTACGTCTGGAATTTTGCGTGTAATAAGAATGTTTTTACTCATTAACTTATTTTAACACAATTTTTGCAATTCCTTTAATTTATCGCATCCACCGCATCATTTGCAAAATCTTCGGCATCATTTGCAAAATCTTCGACATCGTCATAGTTTTTATCATCAAATTCTTCTTCGGCATCGTCGAGTTTATCGTTTGCCTTATTGATTAGGTTCTGTGCGTTATTTACATTGCGTCCACGATTACGAGCACGATTTATTTCATCTTGCGCATCATCGATCGCGTCACTTGCATCTTCGATAGCATCTTCTGCACTACTTCGAGTTCCATTATTGCTACTATTATTTCTATTTCCACCTGCATCGTCATATGCGTCTTCTGCATTATCAAGTGCGTCTAATGCTAGATCATATGCTTCGTTAAAGTCCTTATCTACAAAGTAAGCATGCACTGCATTCACCATGTCTTCCTGTGCATCATCCAGACTATTTTCTGCAGAAGTAGTGTTTCCATTAGAATCATCTATTTCATCTTGCGCATCTTCGATCATTATCAGAGCTTCGCGGATTTGATTCATAGCGCGAACTTCTACAGAAGTGCCATAAGTAGTGTGGCTATAGGTACCACTATTTACAGTCCCGCCAAATTTTGAAATATATTTTGTGCGTGAAGCAGAGTCAAAATATCCGTATACCGGCAAGCCCGAGCTCGTTTGCCATTGTATCACTGCCTGTTGAGTAAGCGGTCCAAATACTCCGTCTGGAGTACCGTAGCTAGAAAAAGTAGAACCGTAGCCAGAATTTTGTAGATATTGTTGCAAGCAGCGTACGTCTTCGCCACGAGTACCCACTGTCAGATCTCGATAAAAAGAACAGTTAGCAACAGCTAAAGCCTTAGCTTCACCTGTCCCACTTCCTGCAAAAAGCGCAACTACCAAAAGAAAACTTGAGAAAACCTTTATTTTTAAAGCCTTATTTTTCATATGTTACATATTCATTAAGATATTATAATTTTCCTACTCTACTACAACTCGGCCTTAAACTCAACCCAGAGTAAAAAAGAGCAAAAAAATACTCCGACTCTGAAGCCGGAGTATTTTCTCTAACATTACAAAAATTTTTCAGACTATTTCATCATCGCCTCACCATCCGCCGCAGACATGAACTTAAACATATTGCCTCCGCAAGTAGAACACTTGCCTTTTGCGGAATACCTACCCTTTTCATTCTTGGTAACTACAGGGTCCACCATATCCCTCATAGTAGGTTTATTCTCTGTTCTACACTTCATACACAAAGCCTTTAATGTTGCCATATATTTTCCATGATCCGCCATATGACGGAAGTTATTACTAATATGTACACTATAGCACACTTAAGCTTATTTATCCAATTCTAATTTTTCATCAATTCGTATTTGCTCCACGAATTCGTGTACGTGAGAGACCAATATCATCGCACCTTCGTATTGATCCAGTGCTTTCGCTATGATAGGTAAGTGTCTAAAGTTTATGTGGTTAGTCGGTTCATCTAGTATCAAAAGTCCCGGGCGCTCGAGGACGAGTCTAGCAAAAGCTACTAGTCCTTTTTGTCCTTCTGATAAATCCCCGATCTTGGTGTTTATAATGTCCGCTGTAATCAAAAAATTCGCCGCAACGCTTCGCATATATTCTTCATCGATTTTTCCAGTCACTTCTTTCAAAACTTTCGTGAGCGATTCTCGTACTGTGTCATCAAAATTTAGTGTTGAAAAATCCTGCCGATAATATCCCACTCGGATTCCATCCGTGATTTTTGCTCCATTGGCAGTACCCTTCGCCAATGATTCGAGTAATGTACTTTTCCCGATACCATTTGGACCAGAAAGCAATAAGTGCATTTTTTTCTTGAGACTGATTTGCGCCTTCTTGGTGATTGGTTTATGTTTTTTTGGATCAATGATAGTAAGTGATGTTATATTTAATATCTCCCCTTGCAGATCATCCTGCGCTGGAATTTTAAAATCCCGAATCGTTTTATCTTCCTTACGCACGTCCACTACTTCTTCTTCTAGTTCTTCCGCTTTCTCGCGCATCCGTCGTGCTACTAAACGAAGACGTCCCCCTTTGTGAGCAAACACATTGGCCTGATCTTTCTTGGCTTGAATTTCTTTCTCGAGCTGAGCGTTCTTCATGTTTTCTCTTTCTACTCGAGCGGTGATGTCTTTGAGCACGTTGTTGTAGTTTCCCATGTACTGCTCTACTTTTCTGGTATAAATATCTAGGTATAGAACGCCATTACTAAAAGCATTTAGAAATACTGAGTCGTGGGAGATCACGATCACTGTCTTTGTATAATTAATTAGAAACTCCGTTAGGTGCTCAATGCCAGCCTTGTCGAGATTGTTTGTCGGCTCATCCAAAAGTAAAATATCTGGTTCTTGAATTAAAGCTGAAGCGAGCAATAGCCGTGCTTGTTGCCCGCCAGAAAATGATCGCATGATTCTGTCATATACTTTCTCATGACCTTTTAAATTCACTACTTCCAAAACATCATCAATTCGCGGATCAATATCATACACTTTCTCTTTAAAACATTTCTGGAAAAATTCTCGCACAGAGAGGTCGAGCTCATCACGCGGAATCACTTGCCTCGAAAGCGCGATACTTGTCTTCTCTTTTATATTTACTACTCCTTCTTCTGGTTTTCGTTCTCCGGTTATTAAAGAGAATATAGTACTTTTACCGGCGCCGTTTTGGCCCATGATGGTCACTTTCATTCCTCGGCGTACAGAAAAATCCACCTCGTCCAAGATCGGTTTGTTGAATCCATAATTAAATGAGACTTTATCAAATCTCACCACTGTGTCGCCCGTCGATGTTTGTGCCATATAATTTACTAAATTTACTTCTGAAGTATTACTTTACCTTAAATTTTACAAAATAGAAAGAAAAAATAAGAAAAAGATGCTATAGTACAAACCAATGAAAAAAGATCAAAAGAAAGACACACGGAAAGAAACTGCTAGAATCACCGAGCTAAAAAAGGTTACTACTTTTCCTATGCGCATCAATAAATACTTGGCTTGGAAAAAGCACTCTACTCGCCGAGGTGCAGATGAACTCATAAAAGACAAAAAGGTTTTTTTAAATGGTAAGCTCGCAGTACTCGGAGATAAAGTAAACGAACACGACAGCGTCGAAGTTCGTTTTCGTGGCAAGCAAGTACCATATGTATATCTAGCTTACAATAAACCTGTCGGCGTGGTCACTCACTCTGCCCAAGAGGGCGAAGTAGATATTTTAGCAAAAATAAAACACGAAGTTGCTCTTCGAGATATTTTTCCTATAGGTAGAATAGACAAAGAATCCCACGGGCTTATCATTCTCACCAATGATGGCCGCATCACCGAGCGTTTACTCAGTCCAAAATATTTTCATGAAAAAGAATACTTGGTAAAAACCAAAGAAAAACTTCGTGCTAACTTTAAAGAAAAGATGGAAAAGGGTGTACAAATAGATGAAGAGAAAACCGGCCCCTGCAAAGTTCAAATAGTAAACGACAATACTTTCAAAGTTATTTTGACCGAGGGCAAGAGGCACCAAATCCGCCGCATGTGCGTAGCCCTTTTCCAAGAAGTACTCGATCTCAAGCGCATCCGCATCATGAACATAGAGCTCGCCAAACTTCCCGACGGCGCCCATCGCGAAATCAAAGGCAAAGAACTCGACACCCTCCTCCGCTCCCTGGAGCTCGCCTAATTTTCAGGACAAGGTTAGGACAAGGTTTAACCTTGTCCGTGATTTTAATCTCTCAGTTCCGACTTCTCGTAAACTCTAGAATATCCTGCTTCACGAGGTCTTTCGCTCCCCTTCACTAAATTATTAAAGAAAGAAAGCACTAGACTAAATATGAGCGCCGAGATGAATCCAGAAACCATAAACCCATCGATGAGTGATGCAGTCAGCATTATCATGAGCGCATTCACTACAAACACAAAAAGTCCGAGTGTAAGTATGGTGATAGGTAAAGTAAAAAATAAAACTATCGGTCGGATGATGGCATTCACTAGTCCGAGCACTAGTGCCACTTTCAAAGCCACCACAAAACCTGATACTGATACACCTACACCCACCATAGGCAACAGATAAGCCACCACGAGTATTACCAAAGCCGATATAAACCAATTTTTTAATATATTTATCATATAATTTAATTATACTTATTGTAATACTTATTTAATTTATCTCAATGTCCACATAAGCTATCTGTGGAAATTTCTCCACAATATTTTTTTCGATCATGTCGATATGGTTACCCACGAGCCGTGGTATACGGTCAGTAGTCCGAAACATCAGCTTGGCGAATTTTTTAAAATCTTTTTTCACTTCATCAAATTCTATTTTCAGATCCCCTGCTTCATATATCTCTTCATACAGTGGTGAGCCATTCCATTCTACTGTCGCAAATATTCGGTACTTGCCTATATCGATAGCCACAGATTTAAATTCTATAATTTTTTCTACACAAGGGTCCGCCTCGAGGGTCTCGATCACCTCTTCAGTTATTTCCTCACTGAGTGCTTTACCGATGATGTACTGATGGTTCTTGATGATAAGCAGTATCGACAAAAATCCCAAAACAAGCCCGACCATAAGACCACCCAATGCGTCGTAGACAATACTTCCCGTAACATACGTCAGCCATTGAGCGATGATAGCGATGACCACACCCACCACAGCTACCGAGTCTTCGTAAATGATAGCGAGTATTATCGGATCACCATCTTCAAACATTTCCTTGGTCAATTTTCTGCCTTTTCGGAGTTCTGAGAAAGCAGCCCACAAAGTAAAGCTCTCTATAATGAGAGCTATCACTAGCACCACTATGCTCACAATATTAAACTCATGTACTAGTTGGGTGCGATGCAACAGTGCATATATAGAGTGATATATCACCACCCCAGAACCTATAAAAAGAATGCCACAGGCAGAAATCAATGACCAAAAAAATCTCTCGATTCCATATCCGTAGCCTCGCGCACTATCGGCAGGTTTTTTGGACCGCTTGATACCAATGAGAAGTAGTGATTGATTTAGAGTATCAGCAAAACTATGCACCGCTTCTGCAAACATACTCGTCGAACCTGTAACGAAGAATACGAGAGCTTTAATTATCGTAACAAAAAAATTCCCAAAGAGTGCAGCCGTTACGGACCTCTTGCCTTCTATATGATTTGCCATGATTTATAATCATAACACAAAAAACTAGTTGGAGGTGTACTAATAGAAGCGTCTTTCGGAGACTGTCGAGTCGAGAAGGAATGAAAAATAAGCCAGATTTTTACGTAACGATTATAGAAATGTGCTAAGAAAGCTATTATTTTTAATTGCATAGGCTTAATCTACAGACAGCGTACAGTAAGCACAGCGGCGAGCGAGGAGCGGTATATCACTCAAGCATTCGGTGCATTTCTTGGTAGTTGGAGCAGGTTCTGGTTCTTTGCGTGAACGAGCTACCAGCATGTTCATAGGCTTCACTACGAAAAAGAAAACTGCTGTGGCAACTAGGATGAAAGATATGAGCGCATTTAAAAAATGTCCGTATTTAAAAACGCTACCATTGATAGTGAAAACCAGATTACTAAAATCCGGCACTGTAGCTACGGCCGCGATGATCGGAGTGATAATATCTGATACTAAAGCTGAAACGATGGTTCCGAAAGCTGCGCCGATGACAACACCTACAGCCAAATCCACCGCATTCCCCCGCAATAAAAATTGTTTGAATTCTTTTAACATATAAAATAATTAATGGGTAATGTTTTTCTTCTCTTTTTCAAAAGATACTACAACATCTACTGTTTGTCGTCCGCCAATTTCGGGGCCCATATCTTCGGTAGGTGTGGCCATTCTAGTCTTAAAGCCAGGAATGGCTTTGTAAAAAGCTGCCACAAACTGCTCGGTGTGTTCGCCTTCATCTGCGCGTTCTGAACGTGTTTCTTCGTGATATATTCTTGCAACTGCAGCCTCTTCGATTAAATTTTTGTGCATTCCTTGTCTCATACTAATATGATACCACATCTAATTATTTTGCCATAAATTCAAAGAATCATGTATAATCATACAATGCAATACATTTTTTATCTACCCGCGGTATTATTTTTAATCGCTGGTATTCCCCAAACCATAAAATTACTCAAAACAAAAAGTTCTAAAGATATCAGTATTTCTATGTACACCATGACCTTCGTCGCTGTGAGCATCGTCGTCCTCGATGCATATTTAAAACACAATACTAGTATCATGGTCTCCAACTTGACCAGCCTAGTGATCACCGCTATCAATATAATTCTCGTTATTAAATATCGAAAAAATTAAACAAGCTTTTTTAATTCATGTTCGTATTTTTTCATCACCAGCATACCAGCATCTGTTTGGCTCATACCAGCTTTAGTTTTTTCTTCTATTTCTTTAACAATCTTAGCAAAAAGCTCTGGATTTTTTTCCATCATAGCTACAAACATATCTATCTGCGCTTGAGGCACACCCTTTAGGCGAAGCATCTTTTTAAGTAAAAAATTTTGAAACATAAAACTACTATAGCACAACTTTTAATTAGGGAAAGTAAGGTTAGAGCTCTGCGCATACAGCATCGAGTGCCTCGAGGTCATCCTTTGATAAGGTCATACTATTCGCTTTATTAAATTCATACATTATAGATGCAGAGTCTGGTACATGCTCGATACCGAGTGCATGCCCGAGTTCGTGGGCCAGTACTCGAACCAATTTTTTTCTACTGCTAAATTCATAGATATTTATTTCATGAGTTCGTCCATCACTCACATACAGTCCTTCTTCAAAAGTTTCACCGCGGGCCACACTCGTCGTATTGTATTTATCAACAGTCAGATTGAGATTACTCGCTAGTCGATTGAGCGCTACTACTAACGCGTTTATTTCATCCACCATATCCTGTAGGCGAACCTGCTGACTTTTTATTTCTCTTAGTTCCTGATCCAAGCTGATGCGGGTAGCTTCCAACTCTGCATATTCTTTTTGCGGCGCTCCTCCTTTTTTATTCCAATAGCTTACCAAAGCTTCATAATCTTTGGTTTTTTGATTGAAAGAGATTATTCTTGCATTTAGAATACTTTGTTCACGATCATATTTTTCTTTCAGCGTTTTATATTTTACTTCCAGGTTATTATATGAAGCCTGATTATTCTCGACAACTATTCCCAAACTCTTTAGTTTGCTAGTGGCCTCCTGCCGATAATCATATATTAGATTGATTTTCAAAACATCTTGCTTATCATAAAGTTGTTCATATGTAAACAATTCACGGCCTGTAGGTTTTTCCCAAATAGCTTCTGCTTCCAGTAGTGCACTTAAAAAATATTCTTTGGAAATTTTGAATTTAATATCAAATGCACCTAGTGCATAAGGTATAGGTTCCGCGCAAGGAATTCGTTTTTGTAAAGTAAAATATAAGTGATACCCTATCGCCCCACAAATCAAAACCAATCCTAGAATTTTTAAATTATTTTTCATAATATATTTAGGCATTATACCAAATACTAAAAAATGTAGTAATATATACTCATGATATCGACAAAATTGATTTACTTTATACGCCACGGAGAAACAAAATTAAATGCCCTAGGCATACGCCAAGGCCGAGAAGGCGGACTGACCGACAAAGGCCGAGCTCAAGCATTAGAAACTGCCAAAAGATTCCCAAAACAAAAAGGTAGTCCTGATGTCATCATCGCGAGCCCGCTCGAGCGCACCCAAGAAACAGCGGGAATCATAGCTCACGAACTCAATATGGATATCGAGTATTCCGAACTCTTGATAGAACGGGGAAATCCGACCGAGATCATAGGTCACGCTGGCAGCGAACCCGAAACAAAAAAAATAGTGGATTTGATTGATAAAACTTATCATGACAATGATTTTCGCTATTCCGATGAAGAAAATTTTACCGATATAAAAGAGCGCGCGCGAAAACTGCTCGAATATATAAAAACGAGACAGGAACAAAGGATCATCATGGTCACCCATTCTATATTTTTAAAGATGGTCATATCCTACATGTTGCTCGGCGATAAACTCACTGCTTCAAAATACAATGCACTATCTTATCTAAACCCTATCGAAAATGGAGGGATAACTATATGTTCCCATACCAAAGAAAACCATTGGTGGAAGAAAAGTAATGAAGAATGGCGGCTCATCACTTGGAATGACTTAATAGAAGGCGAAATCCATCCTCAGGAATTCTAAGAAATTCTAAAATTATTCAAATATAATTTTCATGTCAAGGTTCGACCTTGACATGAACCTCTTCGTCATAATCCAACCAATCGAAAATTTCTTCTTCGAAGATTTTCTTATTTTGAAAATAATCTGGAAAAGCTTTTATATGCAAAATACTACCTTGTTCCATTTTACCTTCCAGATAATCTAGATAACTCGAATAAGTATATGTGCTCAAAAAATCTTTTACCTGTTTCATGTTCTTTATTCCTTTTTCTCTCCACGTAGAATCAAAAATTTTTACACAATTTAAATGTATGTAAGAAAATATATATTTTAAGTATTTATCAGTGGTTGCATGTTTGGCCTTAAATTTACTTTCAAACAATGATCCAGTCCTTTGGTATTTCTTATTAAAATACATGGTATACGCAGTAAGAACTTTTTGCATAAATAAACTTATGCCACCTTTCTGTTTTTCACGCAATAATATATGAAAGTGGTTAGTCATCAAGGCGTAAGCTCCGATGTCAACCAGAGTATCATCTCTTTTTATAAAAAATATTTCTTCAAACTTTTTATCGTTCAAATCACTCAAATGTATAGTTTTCTTGGAATTACAAACAAACAATAAATGCAAAAATCTTTGATAATCTTTCTTTTCTAGAAATATTTTTCTCTTTTCAGTGCCACGCCCGTAACAATGATAAAATTCACCTTCACTAAAAATAAAATTTCGAGACATACTTAAATTTTATCTCTTATTATTCTTATGTCAAGGTCGAACCTTGACAACAGATATTTTAGATTATTTTAGAGAAATATTGTAACGGTCGAGAATAGCTTCAAAGATAAGTGGAGCTACTATCGTGGCATCAGACTCGATGACAAACATCGGAGTGTTTACTGTCAGCTTGTCCCAAGTAATTTTTTCATTTGGAGTCGCTCCGGAATATGAACCGTATGAAGTCGTGCTGTCAGATATTTGGCAAAAATAGCCCCACGGTCTGACTTCTTTCTTCAAATCATATTTTATAGAAGGCACTACACATATAGGGAAATCTCCAGAGATACCACCACCGATCTGGAAAAATCCAAGTCCTGGTCCATCCTTTGCAAGTACTGGATACCAGTCATACAGAGCATTCATATATTCGATGCCGGACTTCATGACCGACACACTCACCTCGCCTACCTTCACATAGCCAGCGAAAATATTTCCGAGAGTTGAGTCTTCCCAACCTGGTACCACGATGGGCAAATTCGCCTTCGCTGCTTCCAGTAACCAGCAATGTTCTGGGTCGCCTTCAAAGTGAGCTTGTAGTTCACCTGAAAGTAAAATTTTGTAAAAATATTCATGCGGAAAAAAACGTTCACCGTTTTTTTCCGCTTCTTTCCATATCTTCAGTATGATCGGTTCCACTACTCGAAATGCATCTTCCTCAGGAATAGATGTGTCGGTGACTCGGCGTTCGCCTCGGTCGAGAATCGCTTGATCGTCTTCTTTGGTAAAATATCTATAGTCGGGATAATCTTTATATTTTGTGTGTGCTACAAGTCGGAAGACTGATTCTTCGAGGTTTGCTCCAGTGCAAGATATCGCATGGATTTTTCCTTCTCTTATCATGGGCGCTAGCGTCACGCCCATCTGCGCCGAAGACATCGCGCCTCCCATAGCGAGCATCATCTTGCCGCCATCATCGAGGTGCTTCTTGAAGGCTAGCGTCGCATCCTTCATCTGCCGAGCATTAAAATTGTGAAATAATTTTTGAAATAAACCTAACACTGTATTTTCTTGTTTCATGTAAACATTATATACAAATTAAAATTAAAAAGACAATAAAAAAGGACGACCGATGTGGTCGCCTTTCGGGAAACGGAAATGATGACCCCTAAGCCACCGGCTGAAAGAACCGATAGAGGCTCCAAGCACCAATGCCGAGGAACAGTAAAGCGGAAACAAGCTCCATAATTCGCTCGGAGAAAATCCGGTGAATCACTCCACCGAATCCGACCGCGAGTGCGGAAGAAACCGTAAGCGCCGCCACCGAGGCGACGAAAGTGATCCAGAATCCGTGCTTGCTCGCAAACGCAAGGCCAGAAATCTAGGTTTTGTCCCCCATCTCGAGAATCAAGATGGTGACGAAGATTTGCCAAAACAGGTTAGTCATATGCCCTCCTGGGCTTAGTTGTGTTGATTTGATTTACTCTGCCTTTAATTATATCACGATTTATGTAATTTGTAAAGATAAAATTTAATCCGCCTAAGTCCGAGTAGTGGGAGGTGGTTTGCCTTTTTGAGATATTTATGTAATACTAGGACCCATGAGTTTAGTAATACAAATCCTGCCTTACGCGCAGATTACCCTTTCGGTACTGTTAATACTGTCAATATTACTCCAGCAATCAGGTGCCGGGGTTGGAGGCGCTTTGGGTGGAGGTGACGCTGGAAGCATCCATCATAGTCGCCGAGGTTTCGAGAAATTTCTTTTTTATTTGTCACTGGTTTGCGCAGTCCTATTCGCTTTGTCTGCTTTTGTTGCTATAATAGTGAAAGCTTAAAAAATTAAACGTTCCGCTCTGAATATTGTCTTAATATATATTGTTTTAAATTTCTTTAATATGGAAAATTTCCTAAGTCGTATGCGCCAATCTAAGATTTTTGGCAACTTACCTAAAAAACAAGAACTAAATATGGCCTTATCTTCTTTCTCAAGAAAAGAATGGGGGGTTTTTATTGCACTGCTCCTCGTACTCATCATTAGTACTTTGGGAATATTGCAGTTTATAAACAAGTCTTTTATGGTTAGTGTCCCAGCGTACGGAGGAAGTCTATCTGAAGGTGTTATCGGAACTCCTCGTTTTGTAAATCCAATTTTAGCAAACTCCCCGACCGATCAAGACTTAGTGACACTACTTTATTCAGGTTTGATGAGAAAAAATACCGACGGTACGCTCACTCCGGACCTCGCCCTCAAATATGAAGTGTCAGAGAGTGGTTTGAAATATATTTTTACTTTAAAAGACAACTTGTATTTTCATGACGATAAACTCCTCACTACCGATGACATAGTCTTCACTATAGATAAAGCTCGCGATCCAGTCACTAAAAATTCACAAAAAGTAAATTGGAACAGAGTGACCGTAGAGAAAATAGACGAGAAAACAATTAAATTTAGTTTAAAACAACCCTCCGCATCTTTTCTAGAAAATATGACATTAGGTATCATGCCTATGCATATATGGAGCGACTCTCCGATAGAATTGCATGAGGCAAATACAAACCCCATAGGATCAGGGCCTTACAAAATAAAAAAAATAAGTAAACAATCTTCCGGCACTATAAATAGTTATGAATTGGTGGCCTTCAAAGAGTTTGCCTTGGGAGAACCTTATATTAAAAACATCATAGTGCATTTTTACCAAAATGAAGAAAGTTTGAGTGATGCTCTGTTGGGTGGAGATGTAGATCAGATAAGCTCGATCACCCCGAAAAGCGCTAAAGAGTTCAAAGCAAAGGGTTACAAAATAGAATCTACGGTATTACCAAGAGTATTCGGTCTTTTTTTTAATCAAAATCAAAATCAACTTTTTATAAATAAAACAGTAGTAAAAGCCATAGAACAAGCCATAGATAAAGATAAAATAGTGGGTGGAGTGCTCGGAGGATACGGCACAGTTATAGACAACCCGATACCACCAAACTTGGTGCAATACCAGACACTAGCGGCCAAAAACACGACTTCCCGTGTAGAAACACTACAAAAAGTCGAAGCAACACTCGCCAAAGATGGATGGGTTAAAAATTCTGAAGGCTTCCTAGAAAAAACAACTACTGAGAAAGGTAAAAAAGTAACTACCCCACTCGCCTTCTCGATTTCGACTAGCAATGCACCCGAGCTTGTAGCGGCAGCTCAGTTCGTCAAAGAAGATTTGGTCCGTGTCGGTATGAATGTAGACATAAAAACTTTTGAAGTTGGCAATTTAAACCAAAGTGTCATTCGCCCACGCAAGTACGATGCGCTACTCTTTGGACAAATAGTAAATTCTGAGTCTGATCTGTATGCTTTCTGGCATTCATCCCAACGAAAAGATCCAGGGTTAAACGTCGCCATATACACCAACGCAAAAGTCGATAAAATCTTAGAAGATGCCTTCACAATAACCGCCGAAAAAACAAGAGTCGAAAAATACCTTGAATTTGAAGAAGAAATCAAAAAAGATATGCCAGCAATTTTCTTGTATAGCCCCAAATTTATTTATGTTCTATCTAAAGGGCTTCAAGGATTTTCTTTAAATCATATTATTACAGGAGGTGACCGTTTTACAAACGTAAACTCATGGTACATCAACAAAGAACAGGTATGGAAAATATTCACTAATAAAAATAAATAACATAAAAATATAATGACAAAAAAAACAAGATTACCGTTCAGTTCTATCAGCATCGAACCTGAACGCACAAATGGAGAAAAAAACACAGTGCATACAAATATACCCACTGTTAAAACAGAGCCTAGGGGTAGCCTGCCTGTCAGTAGGCAAACACACCGCCCTAGAGATGCGAAAAGATCTACTAAAAATTCTACTTACCAGTATTCTAAATTTGGTAAGAGTGGTAACAGAAAACCTAAATCAGGCAACTCTCAAACGCAAAATAGCAGTCAAGGTAGCAGTAAAATACCTGCGCCAGAGACGGGAGTTGTTCGTATCATTCCCCTCGGTGGCGTGGAAGAGATAGGTAAAAATTGTACTGCTATCGAAATAGGTGACGACATCATCGTCGTAGACGCTGGTATGTATTTTGCCAATGAATCTACACCAGGGGTAGACTACATCATACCAAATACTACTTACCTCGAAGAACGCAAGGATAAAATCCGTGCGCTCATCATCACCCACGGACACCTGGATCATATCGGAGGCGTACCGGTAGTGCTTTCGCGTATCGGTAACCCGCCAGTGTATTCTAGAAATCTTTCAGTTCTACTCATGAGAAAGCGCCAAGCCGAATTTTCACATTTGCCTCCCATGCAGGACAATATTGTAGAGAAAGATTCAGTTATTATGTGCGGAAAAATAAAAGTGCGGTTCTTTGGCGTCACTCACACTATCCCCGACTCTATGGGTATCATCATCGAGACCGAGCACGGCTGGATAGTAACCCCTGGCGACTACAAACTCGATCAGATCGACGGCATAGTGACTAAAGATGAAGAAAAAGAATATGCTATTTTTGACAAAGCCAAAGTATTGCTACTGATGACTGATTCTACCAACATTGAAAACGAGGGTTTTTCACTACCAGAAATAAAAGTACATCAAGGACTGGAAAATCTCATAAAAAAAATAAACGGTAGGATAATTATAGCCGCCTTTGCTTCACACATCACTCGGCTCGCCCACGTGGTCAAGGTCGCAGAAATGTTGGGCAAGAAAATAGCTCTCGACGGACGTTCTATGAAGATAAATATCGATGTAGCAATCGAAGCCAACTACTTCACTCCGAAAAAAGGCACCATCATACCGATCGAGGAAATAAATGATTACCCGCCAAATAAAGTGGTTATATTGGTGACTGGCGCTCAAGGTGAAGAATTTGCCTCACTCAACCGCGCAGCCAACAAAACTCATACAAAATTTGCTCTAAACAAAGGCGACACCATTATTTTATCTGCTTCGATTGTGCCCGGCAACGAGCTCCAAGTGCAAAAAATGAAAGACAATCTCACCCGCCAAGGCGTACGTATCATCACCTACCGTACTGGAGGTGAAGACTTTGTGCACGCCACAGGCCACGGCAACCAAGAAGACATAAAATGGTTGCACAGAAAAACTCATCCGAAGTTTTTTATCCCGATTCACGGCTGGCATTCGATGCTGGTGCGGCACAAGGAGCTAGCGATGGAAATCGGTATGTCGGAAGAAAATATCATCGTTCCTGACAACGGTTCCATCATCGAAATATCTGCGGATGGAGAAAAAATTATAATGCGTAAAGAAAAAGCTCCATCAGGTGTGATGATGGTAGACGGTACTTCGGTCAGTGATACCCAAGGCGTCGTCATACGTGACCGAGTCATGCTCGCTCAAGACGGCATGTTTGTCATCATCGCTCTGATTGATCAAAAAACTGGAAAATTGAAAAAGTCTCCTGACCTGATTTCCCGTGGATTCGTTTATTTGAAAGAAAATCAAGAGCTCCTACACCAAGTGAGAATCATTATCAAAAAATCAGTCGAAGACAGTGCTGCCCAAACTCAAAAAACTTTTGAAAGATCAAATGGAAGTACTGGTCAAAATGATTTCGATAATATCAAAGCCAATTTGGGTGAAAATATTTCTAAATTCTTGTATCAAAAAACTGCCAAGCGCCCACTAGTAATACCAGTAATACTGAGTGTCTAGTGTATAATACAATATAATTTAAGCCATGAATCATAACCGAAAAATAATTTATCTGGCCGGATTTTTGTTTTCTTTGCCTATAGCCCTAGCTGCGTACACAAATTCTAGTTTTATATCTTCTTTTGTTGGTGAACAATTGTCAGGAATGGTATATGTACTTGGTTCTATCTGTTCTATCTTGGCTCTACTCTTCAGCCCGAAAATATTCCAAAAAATAGGGGTTCATAGGTTTTTACTGCTCGCAATATTTCTAGACACTTTATGCTTTGGATTACTAGCGATAGTAAATACCCCATGGATTGTAGTTGTGACTTTTGTTTTGGGCCTTTGTTTAAACACTCTAATCATATTTTCTTTAGACGAACTCTTAAAAATCTTCTCGAGCGATAAATCCACGGGTAGTATTCGAGGTGCTTATCTATCCATCTGCAGCCTGGCCTGGATCCTTTCTCAGTTAGCTTCTGGTGTTATCTTGGGAACTTTTAGCTTTCAAACTATTTACCTACTAAACTTCTTTATAATGATACTCCTTTTGGTAGTATCCCTATATGATCTAAGGAAAATTCCAGATCCACAGTATAGCGAAGTCAAAAATCTAGGCTATATCAAAGACTTTTTTAGAAATAAAAATCTGCGTCGCTCATATATAATCAATTCCCTCTTGCAATTCTTTTTTTGCTGGATGATCATTTACACTCCTATATATTTATCGAGTCATCTCGGTTTTACTTGGGTAGAAATTGGTAAAATATTTGCCGTGATGCTAATACCATTTTTGATTATCCCATTCCATCTAGGTAAGTACTCAGACAAAATCGGTGAGAGAAAAATGTTGATGCTTGGCTTTATGATCATGGCACTTTCTACTGTGTCAGTATTTTTTATCGAGAGGCATGAAGTATGGATTTGGGCTTTAGCGTTATTTGCTACTAGAATCGGAGCGGCTACAGTGGAGGCCATGAGTGATACGTATTTCTTTAAACATGTCAGATCCGAAGAAGAACAATTTGTCGGTGTGTATCGTAGTTCTCCATCCTTCGCGTACACTATAGGTCCCATGCTCGCTTTCACTACTCTCTACCTAACACCATCTTTCAAATTCATCTACCTCATCCTAGGAGCGGTGATGTTGTACGGAGTTTATCTATCTTCTACAATTGAAAAGAGTGATATTTAATTTAAAAGTAAACTATTCTTATAAATCCCCTCCTTATACGGCTTCATCCGTACTACTTTTACGATAAGCCCAGTCGTTTTTAAATCTTTTTTCAAATTTTTCACGTATGCTCTCTGATCATAACCAAGCGCGATCATGTTTGGACGGATTTTTTTTATGTGTGGGAGGTAGTTTTTTACTCCAGATAGCACAACGAAGTCCACTAAGTCACATTTTTTAACTAAGTTAAATCTTTTTTTCTCATTAAGCCTTGGACGTGCTCCTTTTATCTTAAAAACATTTTTATCGCGCGCAATTGATACTACGAGTATAGCTTTTTTTGCAAGCTTTCTTGCTTGTTTGAAGAAGCTTAAGTGCCCTTGGTGTAATCCATCAAAAGTGCCGAAAACCATTATTTTTGTCTTTGATTTTTTCTCTAACATAGGCTCATTATACCAAAATTCTAAAGGATGTTTTAAGGTTAGTATTGACGAAATCGTATGATGTTTTCATTGTAGTGATTTTCTTGATATTAACTTGCTCCTTCATTTCTAAGAAAGTATAATAGATACATATGACATTCACAATTACTAAAAGAGATGGATCCAAAGTACCCTTCAATGCCGACCGAATTAACAAATCCATCGAGAGAGCTTGCCACGGCATAGAAGATCCTATCAGTAAAGTCATCCAGATAGCTACTGAAACCCGACTCACCCTATATGACGGCATTACCACCGACGAAATGGATGCAGCTACTATAAATGCTGCTTTGCAAAACGCTCAGTTTGGTACAGAGTTCGACATCATAGCTACTCGCCTTTTAATGAAGGGAATTTACAAGAAAGTAATCGGTGACTTTGACAACGATGAGTCAAAAGCACTATCTGTTGAAGAATTTAACAAACTTCACAACTCCTATTTCAAAAATTATATTCTAGATGCTATAAACCGAGGTCTACTAGACGCTAGAATGGGCACACTTTTTGATCTCGACGCCCTTTCCGAGAGCTTAAAAACAGAAAACGACGAATTGTATAGGTATTCTGGTCTTTCAACGATGCAAAATCGTTATTTGATGAAGAATGAAAAACAAGAACCACTAGAAACTCCTCAATATTTCTGGATGAGAGTAGCTATGGGTATGTCTTTGAATGAAAAGAATGCAACTGAGTGGGCAAAAAAATTCTACAACAAGATGTCTAAACTAGAATATCTATCCGCTGGTTCTTCAAACATCGGAGCTGGTACTCCCCACCCAAAGCTTTCCAATTGTTTCCTGATGGAGATGCACGACGACATGGCGCACATCGGTAAAACTGTTTCAGATGTTTTGCTTTTATCAAAGGCGACCGGCGGTATCGGACTTTCTGTTACCAAGCTTCGCGCCGAAGGATCAGTCCTAAAATCCAACAACACTATTTCTTCCGGCCCTATCCCCTTTATGCACATTATCGACTCTGCAGTTCGGGCGGTGCAAAGAGGTGGCAAGAAAAAAGGTGCGCTTTGCTTTTACATGGAAAACTGGCACTTAAATTTTCAAGATTTCATAGATTTGAAGCAGAACAATGGTGACGACTATCGTCGCACCCGCACCGCAAACACCGCGGTCTTTATATCTGATGAATTTATGAAAAGAGTGCTCGATGGGGCTGATTGGTATCTATTTGATCCAAATGAAGTCAAAGACCTAAACGAGCTTTACGGTAAGGAATTTTCCAAGAGATACAATGAATATGTAGAATTGACAAAGACTGGTAAGATCAAGATGTTTAGCGTCATCCCAGCTCGCCAGCAATACAAAAATATTTTGATATCTCTCGAAACTACTTCTCACCCATGGCTGACTTGGAAAGATGCTATAAATGTACGTGCTCTAAACAATAATACTGGCACTATCCACTGCTCAAACCTATGCACAGAGATAACTCTACCTACAGACAAGGACAACGTGGCAGTTTGTAATTTAATTTCTATAAACTTAGCTAAACACATAATAAATGGCCAAGTAGATTGGCACCGCCTCGAAGAATCCGTGCGTCTGGCTACTCGTCAGCTCGACAACTTGGTGGATATAAACGAACTGCCAATAGCTGAAGCTAAAAAAGCTGATAACGAAAACCGCGCGGTTGGTTTGGGTATGATGGGCTTTGCAGATTCTATCGAACAGCTTGGCTACTCTTATGAAGACACTGAAGCAGCGGATTTTATCGATCAAGTCTTTGAATTTACATCTTTTATGTCTATCGATGAATCCACCGAGCTTGCACGCGAACGTGGAATTTATAAAAATTTCAAGGGTTCAGGTTGGTCCCGCGGTGAAGTTCCGATCGATACACTCAAAAAACTCGAAACAGACCGCGGACGAGAGCTCACTGTTAAAAAAGAATCTGCTAGGCTCCTACCTGTACTGGATTGGGATTCACTCCGAGCTAAAGTAAAAAATGGTATCCGAAATGCTACTCTTCTGGCTATCGCTCCAAATGCCAATATCGGGCTTGTGGCTGGCACTTCCCCTGGTATTGATCCTAGATTCACCCAAATGTTTTCTCGAAATAAAATATCTGGAAAGTACCTAGAAGTAAACCCAAATATGATTATGGCTCTAAAGAAAGAAAATCTCTGGGAACAAACTCGCGAAGCGATTCTCGAGAATCACGGAGACATCGAAAGTATCGCTGAAATTCCCGACCATGTTAAGAAAATCTACAAGACTTCTTTCGCAGTTTCTCCTCATGCTTTCGTGGAGGTCGCCGCTCGAGCCCAAAAATGGGTAGATCAAGCAATCTCTAGAAACATTTATCTAGAAATTCGCGACATAAATGAGATCATGAACGTCTATACCTCTGCCTGGGACAAAGGCCTCAAGACCACTTACTACCTGCATATGAAGCCACGTCATACCGCTGAACAATCCACCACTTCTGTTAACAAATCTGAAGCTCTAGGTAAAAGAGGTTTTGCCGCCCTCAGAGACAAGGTAGAGAAAATAAAAATAGAAGAACCCGAACTGATCACCATGTTGAGTTCTGAAGAAATGACTCCGATAAAAGCAATGGATATGCCGATCGCGGCAAGAGTAGGAGTTGCTCAAAAATTAAATATTCACGTTTCCGAAGACCCACAAGAACAATTCTTGTGCGAGGGTTGCCAGTAATTTTATTAATTTAATGTAGATGAGAAGTTGTTTTTATGAGGTCCTCGGGTCGTCCACAGGTAATCCCTCGCGGACTCAACCAGACCATCATAAAAACAACTTCTCATCGTAATACAATATATGATTTTAGGAAAAGCATCACCGACCGATATGAATTTGCATCCCATGCACTACAAATGGGCTTACGATTTATACAACCAAGCCGTTCGAAACACCTGGTTCCCTCACGAAATACCTCTTGGTGAAGATTTGACTGATTGGAAGAAAATGACCGAGGATGAACGTCATGCGGTAGAGTTCCTTATGGCCTTCTTTAACCCCGGAGAGCTCATAGTAAACCGCGTGCTAGCTCTCGGTGTATATCCATATTTGAAGTCCCCAGAATGTCACCTGTATCTAGCCAAGCAAATGTTTGAAGAAGCAAACCACTGTGTAGCCTTTGAATACGTACTTGAGACTTTTCCGCTCGACAGAACAAAAGTGTATGATGTGCATCTGGAAACAGAATCAATGCGCAAAAAAGAGGATTTCATAAATAAATATCTAGCCCGCATGACCGAAATAACTTTGGACATAAATAGCACCGAGGGCAAGAAAGATTTCCTCCGCAATCTCGTGGCTACCAACATCGTGATGGAAGGCATCTGGTTTTATTCGGGATTCATGGTGGCACTTTCTTTTCGCCAAAGAAATCAACTTCGAAATTTGGGCTCAATGATAAACTGGGTGATCCGCGACGAATCTTTGCACTTAAAATTCGGCATCCAGCTTTTACACACCATACTAGAGGAAAATGCCGAGCTCCTGACAGCAGAATTTGCGCAAGAGATAAAAGATATTGTAGTAGAAGGAGTGACTCTTGAAGCAAACTACAACAAAGACTTGTTTCCAAACGGCATCCTGGGCTTAAACGCTGACTATGTTAACCAGTACGTACAGTATGTAGCCGACAGAAGGCTCGAAGAGCTAGGCCTTGGAGCGCATTTCAACGTCACCAACCCAGCCAAATGGATGTCCACAGCTACCGATGTGTATGAACTAGTAAACTTCTTCGAACAACAAAATACTTCCTACGAAGTAGACGCTCATGGCCATAAAAACAACGAGCCCAATAAACTTCCTAAACAAAAAGAAGAATAGTCATTAAAATACCGAGGGTAGCCCTCGGTATTTATCATAATCTTTAAAATAAAAACTCTTACCTTTTACGTACTCGGGTACCAAAAATAGATCTAATATTTTTGACTCAGGTCTACTGTCTCCTTCTTTCATGTAATCTACATAACTTGAATATTTATACATTTTCAAAGATTCGTCTGAAGTATTTTTTCTATTTTGATTGACAATCTTTAATGGATTGAGATGGATATATGAAAAGATCCACATATATTGAGATTCATCGGAGATATGTTGTGAGCGAAAAGGATGCACAAAAAGAGGTCCGCTTCGCTCATTTTTGGTATTAAAATACATTGAATATGCAGTTAGTAATTTCATCATAAATTTACTAATTCCCCCTTCTGTGTGTTCATAAACTAAAATATGAAAATGATTCGACATAAGAGTATAACTTAAAATTGTAACCAGAGGATTTGCTCTTGGCTCATTATAAATCTCTTCAATTTTATTGAACTTCAAAAAATTTCCAAAATGAAAAGGATTAGATTGATTCATTATGTACATGAGGGCGATGAACCTTTCATGATCTTTCGTATCAAGAAAGACTTTTCTTTTCTCTACACCTCGGCTGTATAGATGATAATATTCTCCAACTGCAAATTTTACTTTTCTTTCCATAGTATAGAGGGTAGCCCTCGATATTATTATATCACTTTTTATATTCCACCATCTTCCCTACTTTTATTAAAATACCGAGGGCTACCCTCGGTATTTTTTATACTTCTTATATAATGTCCCGGTAATAGCCAGAACTATAAGACCAATAATTAATAGATACCATGGATTACAATCTAGTAGTCCTGTTTCTTTTAAGATTCCTTTCAATCCTTCATTCACTGTAATCACCCCGAAAAAGTACTAATAGCGCAAAAGTAAGTTGTATTATATCATTTTTTATACTCAACTATTTTCCCTGCTGAGATTTCGATGGGCTCTGCTTTTCTTAATTTCTTGGATTTGCCTAAGTCCGACTTAGGCAAAATGTCATAGTGTTTTACTTTATCTAGTTCTTCGTCTATTCCCCACAAGTCTCCATCTAATGTTTCCCATCCATCTTCAAAGATATTTAAGTTCATCGGCTCCGAATATTGGCGTAGAGTTTTAGTGCCATCGTTTAAAAAATATTCATGAAAATACGACATGACGAGCTCACGGATATTTTTATAGACAGGTTCGCGATACCTTAATACTGCATGATTGGTTTTGGAAAGCGCGCCCCAGCGTCCCTGCACTTTAAATGGCGCTACTACATGGTCGTAGTCGCCATTATTCGCCTTTAGATGCATCACAAGCGATGGAAAATTGTGTAGTGACAATATGTATGCTCCAAGAAGTGATCCTTCAAAACAATGCGCCCGTCCCGCCCGCAAAGTAAAAATTGGAGACTTCAATGTCTCGCCATCTTTTTCAAAATTAAATTTAAGCCCATTCAAAAAATCCTGCACTTTTGCTGGAGTGTTTAAATGTTTGAGAAACTTTATTTCTTTACTTGTAAAATACATCCGAAGAACTATTTTTTCTTAGCGTCTTTGTTTTTCTTTGGTTTCTTCACATCTTTTCTATACGCATTGTTTCCTTTTCCCATTGATTTTGCAAAATCACATCACGCAAGTCGATAAAGCGCGATGCTATTTCAAAGTTATACTATTAATCACGACAGCTTCGATTGGCCTGTCATTTGCTCCGATTTTTACATTCTCGATACTAGTCACCACATCCATTCCAACCACAACTTTTCCAAATACTGTATGCTTGGTGTCTAGGAAGTTATTGTTATTCACATTGATAAAAAACTGACTGCCATTTGTGTTTGGTCCAGCGTTGGCCATAGATATAGTACCTGCATCATTCTTGTTCCCTGCACTTATTTCATCAGCAAACTGGTATCCTGGGCCTCCTTTACCCCACATAGCTGCCTTACTGTCATCCTTAGTTAGTGGATCACCACCTTGAATCATAAAGCCTTTGATCACACGATGAAATTTTATTCCATCATAAAACCCATCTTTAGCCAGCTTGGTAAAATTTTCCACAGTTTTTGGAGCCAAAGTATCAAAAAATTCAATTGTGATAGCACCCTTGTTTGTATTTAATGTAGCAGTCATAACTTTTTGTTCATTGTTTATATTATTGATAATAACTTTTGTTTCATTTTCATCTTGTAAAGAAACCCAGACACCCAAGATTACCAGCCCAGCCACAATGACAAAACTAAAATATTTATTCATGTTTATATTATATACCTTTTTTATAAAATCGCACTACTAAAAGAAGAACTAAAAGAGCAACAAAACCAGAAAGTGAAAGCACTGGTATAGATATATATCCGCCAAATTCACTCACTAGACGTTGCACGCAAGACACCCCCGAAGCGTCACACGGAGCCGAATCCGGGTTGAAGTAATATGTATAATTTAAGAAGATAGCATCCGAAAGACCTACTAGTGTCAAAGGTAAGGAATACCAAAACACATTCATTTCCTTTCGCATCCAAGCTACAGCAAAAAGAAAAGCTTGTGGAAAAATAAATATTCGCTGAACCCAGCAATGAAAACATGGAGCATAATTTAAGACTTCAGAATAGAAGGTGGAGACCAATATCGCCGAAAAAGAAATAAAGAAACCAATTTGAATAAAGTTATCTTTAATAAACGAAAGATATTTATTTTCTTTAGAACCAAAAAAGAGCAAGAGCAGTGCCGAGACAGATAAAATCTGCAATAAAATAGTTCCTGCTCCAAGAAACATATTAAAGTAATGTACGGATTCTGGATTCATATTATTTAATTTATTGTTCTACAGGTAGCACGCAAGAAGTTTTTTCAGCCAACTGGGCAAGTGGAATTTCACCATTTAGGCGTGAGCCGTCCTTAAACTCCCAAGTCGGATAACTTTTTACATCTTTATCGATGCATACTTGTGTCTGACCTTTCGCATCCGCTGTAGAACATTCTACATACGGCAAGAGCTTTGCAGACTTACCAAAAAGTTTTTTCTGAGATTGACAATGAGGACACCAAAAAGCACCATAAAACGTAGCTCCGGCATCTTTTAAACAGGTTGCAAAAGTATCAAGTTCTCCTGGACCATCAGGTTCTTTCTGAGACTGAAGTATAGCAGATACAGCCAGTATCAAGATCAGTGCTCCCAAACCTATAAAAAATATCTTTTTTTGTTTTTCTTCCATAATATTATTCTACTTTTAGTGTACCATACATTCCCATTGCTTTATGAGAACCTACAGAACAATAGTATTCAAAACTACCGACCTTGTCTGCAGTAAATTCCAAAACTTCAGTTGTCGGCGCTTGAGTTTTTTTTGTTGCCATTCCATACTCATCTATAACAAAATCATGGAAACCGGCGCTATTTTTGAAAGTTATTTTCACTCTATCCCCTTTCTTTACTGTAATCAGGTTGGGTTTAAAAGAAAAATTCTCACCGCTAACATTAAACTCTTTTGTAGTGTTTGCTTCGACTTTTCCTTCCGTCTTTACTTCAGCGTTCAAATTTGTTTCTAAAATAGTATCTGCTTCAGTATTTTCTCCGTCAGTCTCACCCTCTAGATAGGGCATATTCTCTGTATTATTCTCTTGTTTGCTTCCTATCTCAGAAGGCGCCTCTAAATTTTTTCCTCTAAATCCCAGAAAAAGAGCAAGACCAACTAAAACTACTAAAATTAAAGCTATATATGTATTTTTCATGTGATTTTTAGCTTAAGACTGAGGCTTATCCGCCTATGGCGAAAACTTATAAAATAGACCTATTCTAGTATACCAAATTCTTACTGAAATTGTATATATATGGGTTGTGGAGAGAGTTTTAGTAATTGTTCAGGGGTCATCAGTACTGTACCAGGATCTAGGACATCATTCTTGTAAAACAATTTAAAACCAGCAAACTGCACCGGTTCCTTGTAAACAAATTGCTTATAAGTATTGATTTTCTTAGCTCCACCACCCCAGCCATCCATATGCATCAATATCTGTACTTCGGGTAAAGGCTTCATCAATTGATAATTGGTAACCATTTTTTGAGTGTAGCGATGTACGATCAAAATTTTTGGTGGCAAATTATTGTCCTTTACTAATTTAGCTAAATAATTTGCAGCAAAGTTGACATCAATGGCGTCCATGGTTCCGACAACTTTGCCTGGCTTGATACCATTCTTCATAGAAAATTCTGGATCGAGTCCTAGATGCACATTTTCTAGTTTTAAATATTTTTCGAATAGTGGTACTTCTGTCTGCACAGTAGAAAAACCTACTTGAATATCGAGAAAGACAATCGCATTTATTTTCTCGGCCATAGCTATGACCTTATCTATTTCCGAGCTTGGCATTCGAGCTCGATACATACCATCTTTCCCTGATCCAGCCTGAGCCACCACGGCGATATAGTGTAAAGCTGGAACTACAGGAGTATTCGGGTCTGCCACTTCCCACTTCTTTACTTCAGCATCAAGCCTTTGAAACATTTCTGCTTCTGGATACTCTCCGAGTGCTCCCATCTTCGTAGAGTACAGATTGCCATAATAAGCGATAATTCGATTGAATGGCAAAAGTGCGCCACCATTTGGGCGCACTGCGTCCGTAGGCCACGGATATACCACTGGTGGAGGTGTGACTGTTATGATAGTTTCTACGCCCGTAGTGGAATCTTTGACTACTTTTGTAGTTGGTGCCTTTGGCGGAGGATTGTTCGCGATGGCTAGCATCTTTTTATCATAAGCTTCGACATCAAGCGGAGGAACTATAGGCTTCGAATCTTTTTTTACTATTTCTTTTTCTCCCAATTCCTTACTTCGAGAATACGATGCGCCACCCTTGAAATATTCAGGAAAAAAGAAGAACGAAGCAAATAAAGCAATCAGTAAAACGCAAAATACCCATACGTATTTAACTTGGAATTTAAATCCGTCTTTCATTTGCTTAATTTAACAAAAATCTCAAAGTTGATACTAGTCTAATCTTTTTAAATTCTGGAGAAGAAGGATCTTTATCGGTGATGTCGAAAACTCCTTGATTACCTCTCGAAACACTACCTAAAGAAGAATCAGAATTTTTTGAAAATTGTTCGGCTGTGTCACGAGCGTTCTTGATAGCTTCAGCAAGCATCTCAGGTTTTATGCTATTCAGATCAGAGAATTCAAAAGAAATATAATTCTGATTTAGTACTACTCCGCTTTTAATCAAAAGCAATGTGTCATTTGAAGCCGACTTTGCGAGATCTACCTTTTTTGTATAAACAGATACTTGGTTGCTAGAATTATATCTATACAAAGCATCTTTGTATGTATCTTGATAAATATTTACTGGAGCGACGTTGATTTCAGTAGCAACAAAACCTTTATCCATCAAGAATTTTTTGATCGCATTATTATTTTTTTCTGTATCAGCATACAAAGATTCAACACTATTGGATTTTATTTCAAATCCTAGTGACCAGATCGCTGTATCAGCTTTTACTATTTTCTCCGATAGGCCCTTTACTTCCACATAAGATCCCTGTTTGGAAAAATTACGCGCTGAGAAAAAAAACACTACAGCAAAAACGACGAGCGCCGAGGCGATTACTAAAACTCCATTACTTTTTATTCTTTCCGTATCCATAGATTGATTATACTACGAATACTCCAAACATCGCAAATACTCACACTTCCCCCTAGGCCTTGCCTAGGGGGACTTAGGCGGATTTTCATATATACTAACTACATTATTAAAGCGAGCGCCAGTATCAATTTTGTATTATTTTTCATATATCTCTAAAGCCGATTTAACTAATAATCTATTACACTTCATTATATCATTTTTTTTATTTGATTAAAACGCTACTTTATACTATTGTAAAACAGTTGAGAAGTAATTTTGGGAGATCGTCTAATGGTAGGACACGTCCCTCTGGAGGACGTTATCTTGGTTCGAATCCAGGTCTCCCAGCCAAGTTTCTTGAACAAAATCCGAACCTTTTTCCAACAAAATCCTGATGTTGAATGAATCGTTCCGCCACTGCCTCGCTTCATATTTACCTTTTGGTTGTTTTTTGTTATCATAGTAATAAATTAAACAACCACATTCTCCACAACGGAAAAATCCTCTATACAAAAATAGCTTCAGTCCTTTGCTATGCGGTTTAGATTTTCTCATCATCACTTCTTGAACAGAATCAAAAAGTTTCTTTGTAATAATCGGTTCGTGTTTGCCTTCGTATATTTCGCCATTATACAACATCAAACCTGTATAAATCGGATTTTTCAAAAGTTTTTGATAATTCGACACCGCAAGTTCCTTTCCGCTTTTTCTTTTCAATCCAAGTGCGTTAAATTTGTCGCGGAGTTGGCGCAAAGTGAAATTTCCTGTTGCATATGCCTCAAATGTTTTCTTGATTAACGGAGCGATATTTTCATCGGGAACAATTATTCTATTTTCATTTACATATCCAAGCGGAGCCATTTGAGGCCATATTCCATCTTTCACTTTGTTTCGGTGTCCACGCTTAATATTTTCTGAAAGATTATCAACATAATACTTGGATTGAGAAAAAGCGATTGAGAGTATAAATTTGCCTTGCGGTGTTGGATCAAACCAAAAAGTTGGAAATTTCATTTCTGTAATTACTCCAGTATCAACGAGGTAGATAATTTTTCCGCCGTCTACCGAGTTTCTCGCAAGTCTATCGGGATGCCACGCTAAAATTCCACTCGCCTCATTTGCTTCAATACGGAGAAGCATTTCATTGAATACTGGCCGACCCGGAGCTTTTGCAGTTTGTTTCTCCACGAATATATCAACTACTTCAATATCTTCTTTTATCGCCAACTCTTTTAACTCGGCCAGTTGGTCCGAAATGCTTCTAACTTGCCGATCTTCTGTGTCGGTAGATTTTCGAGTATATATAAAAAATTTTCTGGTGTGATTATTCATATTGTTGCATTGGCTAACGAGGAGCCACGCTCCGCGTGGCGAACCCTTTCAGATTCAGGATTTTTTGGGGGGAATTCAGAACAGACGGCACTTCGTGCCGACCATATTTTTGCTTCCGAACCCCTTTTTGAAAATTTGCGGTGTACTTTGGACAAAATTCGAACCTTTTTTGAAATGAATCCTGAGGAAGAAATCTGAAACAATGCGGACGAAGTTTTGCGGAAACAATTTTCTGGGGTGAGAAAGTGTGGAACACTTTCGCAAGACCTTTTGAGATGGTACTCCATCCAAAAGGTGTACAGCTTCTGTAAGAAGAGGATTCCGCAAAACTTCGGCTGATTCCTTTTTTCTGAATTCGGATGTCGCAAGCGGAGGAGGGGTCTGGGGAGGAATCCGCGCGGGCTTTCTTTCGGATTTTTTACGCATACAAAAATTTGCATACGGAGAAAAAATTGGTAGAATGTATTTATGGTGATATTTGTTGGTGGTCTCATTGGAACAGGAAAAACTTCGCTTGCAAGAGCTTTAGCGGAAAAGCTTGGTTTTTACTATTACGATGTTGATTTAGTTAAAAAGGAAGTTTATCCAACTGATCCAAACTATGAATATAACCTCAAAAACAATATCCCTTTTTCTGATGAGACTAGGATAAAGACTTTTAATCGAGTGGTAGATGATTTTGCAAAGTTAGCTAAGGAACATAAACATATCGTTGTTGATGAAACTTTGCACAAAAAGTCTCTTCGCAAAATACTATTTGAAGGGGCAAAAAAATATTTTGGGAAATATATTATAGTCTGGGTTAAGGCAGATGAAGAAACAATCAAGGAACGGCTGACGCAAAACCAACGAGAGGGACATATCCTAAAAGACCCTTTTGGGATGTATTTGTCTTTCAAAAAACACTTTGAAGATTTTGAAAGTGTGGATATTATTTTTGAAAATAACGCCCCGCTTGCTAAATCGGCAGAACAATTGGAAAAACTTGTACAAGCAAAATTATGAATCCCGAAATACAACCACAGCAACATATTGAATCAAAAGAAAAGCCTGATTTTAGAATCAGTATAGGTGTTCATCGTCATGGACCAAAAGAAGGAATTGCTGGACACTTATCAAGTGAGGGTAAACAATTAACAGAAGATTATTTTACTTTTGTTTCTGATGAAGAGGAAATTGGCGGTGTTGATGTGGAACATTCTCCTGTTGGAAGAACACAGGAAACGGCTCAAATTTTTTCTGATGTTATATCAAGAAAACAAGGAAATGAAAAAATAAAATCGAATCGGGCTGATGAAAGATTGAGCGAAGGAGACGTCGCGGAACATCCTGAACTTATTGAAGAATATGGGGGGCGAGGAGGTAAATGGATTAAAGGATGGATGGAAGCAGAAAGACGTTCAATCCCAAATGTTAAAACTGGAAAGGAGACCGCGGCAGATTTTGCTGATTGGCTTTTGTCTAAAATTTCTGATCGCCAAAAACAAGGTGGCGCGCAGGAAATTCAAGCTTTTTCTCATGGACCAGTAATGGTTGCTTTTATTGCCAAACTTGAAGAAAAAACGGGAGAAAAAATTTTACCGGAAAATCTCGAAATTTTTATAGGAAGCTATTTGAGCTTTATGAGTTTTAATGCTGATTCTGCCCACCCTGATATTGTAAATTTTTCTTTTGGAAACAAGAAATTAGAAATTCCGTTTTCTATTCTTCAAGAACTGATAAAAGAAAACCAATTTATGGCGGATGTATTGAAAGATTTTTCTGATGATACAGTTAAAAGTTGGTTAAATAATGAAAATCTTTCCTCAAAGAACAAGAGAGTTTTTCAAGGTTTTGAAATCATTAATTCAATTGACGGTGCTGTTAATGCAGATCGAGAAGTGTCTTTAGTAAAAATTGTGGGGGCTGGAAGTTATCCTCAACATGTTCATAAAGAATCCGACGCAATTTTTACTATTGTTTCTGGATCTGCTATTTTCTTGAGTGGCGACGAGAGAAGGGAAATAAGAGCGGGAGACAAAATAAAAATTCCTCGTGATTTGCCACATGGGTTTGAACTGAAAGAAGGTGACATTTTAGAATTTATTTCCATTCAGTCGCCACCAATTAGAAATCCAGAAACAGGACAAGAAGATTTTCATTTGACTGATTTTGTATAGTTGCGTAAAAAATCCGAAAGAAAGCCCGCGCGGATTCCTCCCCAGACCCCTCCTCCGCGAAGCGGAAAAAGAAATGGAAAGGAATTTTTTGGTTTTGCTTCGCCGTTATCATTGAAAAGAACTCCAATTTTTGCTACCATTGTTTTGTGAGTAAAGAAGTTTGTCGCTCACATTTCTATACTATCAAAAGTAGCATACTATGGCAACTATATCACAAAATATAAAGAGGGTGAGAGCGAAGCAAGGATTGACTCAAGATGACTTGGCAAAAAAGGCCAACATCAAATACTCTACACTTACCAAAATTGAGGGTGGTGTCGTTACTAAGCCAAGCGTTCAAACTATTCAAAAAATTGCTAAGGCATTGGATGTGACGATTGAAGAATTATTAAAATAATAACTTAAATAATTTATGCTTAATCTAAAAAATGTCACACTGTTAGGTCTAGACTGTGTTGATCTCGTTAGACTTCAAATAGCGAGAGATATTTGTGTTAAAGATATTGAATTTGGCGCAGTCAAATTATTAACATCAATCGAGTCAGATGATAAAGATGTAATTAAAATTGACCACGTAGGTTCGATTGATGCGTATTCGGAGTTTATGCTTAAAAAAGTGAATGAATATGTAGACACTGAATTCGTTTTAATATTTCAATATGATGGTTTTATTTTAAGCGCAAAGAACTGGAAAGATGAGTTTTTAAATTATGATTATATTGGTACGCCCTGGATTGGGTACTATAAAGAAAAACCTGAACATATCGTTGGTAATGGAGGATTCACTTTAAGAAGCAAAAAGTTACTAGAAATTTTAGCTAATGATGAACTCATTAAAGTAGGACCGCCAGAAGATGCTGCTATAAGTCGTGACTATCGTGATTATCTAGAAAGTAAGGGTATAAAGTATGCACCTGTAGAAATTGCGGGATTGTTTGCTATTCCAGATATTATGAAAGAAGAATTTGAAAGTGACCCAGGTATAACCAATGAACAATATCGGGATTATCTTTCAAGAAAGGGGGTAGTACTTGATTCTAAAGAAAAGGAACTAGAGTATCAGATACCAGAAGCAGTCATAAACGGTGATTTGAAATGGACTAATGAGTTTGGCTTTCACTACTTATTCAAAGGGCATATAGAAGCCTGGCTAGAACAAAATCCAGAGTATAAGGGCCGTATTATAATTAAAGAGTAAATATGAAATTACTCCTTACAGCAAATGGTATTAGTAATCCCGAACTAGAACAGGCATTTTCAGAACTGACAGGTAATCGGAGAGGTCTCAAGATAGCATTTGTCACTACTGCTGGTGATAACATAGAATGGATTCCCGAGAAAGAAGGGAGCAAAAAGTTTATTCCAAAACTGAAGGAGCTAACTTCTGAAGAACTGACCAAGAAAGAGAGTTGGCTACGCGATTACAAAGCAAAGTTTGAAGAAAAAGGACACAATGTCGTGTTTGTGGATTTGAAAGAGGACCCTGCAAAGATACGAGAAGCACTTGAAATTGTTGATGTGATTGACGTGGGTGGTGGCGACGTGAATTGGCTACTCGAATGGGCAAAGAAATCAAAACTAGACACTTACTTACGGGACATACTCAATAAAGGTGTTGTGTATATGGGGGCAAGTGCGGGAAGTATGCTGGTTAATCCAGATATTGGTTTTACTTGGTGGGAGCCTGAGAGTTTCGACGACCGTGTTGGATTAGGAATCAATGATTTTATGTTTCAACCCCTCCACGGCGGAAATGATGTTTCAAGAGCAAAAGAATTTGCTGAGAGAAAAAAGCACTTACAATCTCTCGTTGACTATCCATGGAAAATATATTTAGTAATGGATGGACAGGCAATCAAAGTTGACGGCGACAAAATCGAGCATATTGGGGTCGGTATAAAAGAATCTATCTAGTCGTCACTAGTATAAGGTTCTGTATAACTCTACAGCGTAACGGCTGAGAATTCCTCTACAATTTTATCTCTAAGTTTGATCTCGTCCAATAGTTCTTTGGCGCTACTTTGTTTCGGCTTCCAATTCCAATTTCGTTTTTTGGCGGTGTGTATTGGACAAAGTTCGAATGCATTTCGAGCAGAATCCTGATGAGAGCTACTAATCGCACGCGCGGAGCGCGTGGTGGCTTGAAACTGCCTCGTACGCTCCGATTGCGTGGGGAAACGAACCAATGCCCCGGACACGCTCGCGAACTCGCGTGTGCAAAAACCAAAAAATTTCCTTGCATTTTCCTCGCGTCTCCTCCCCCCACCCCTCCACCGCGAAGCGGAAAAAGAAATGGAAAGGAAATTTTTGGTTTTGCTTCGCCGTAGTCATATCTATATTGTATTTTATCACATCATTGTGTCAAGGCACGACATTGACTATAATTACAACATCAAATATGATAGATTCAGCTAAGAAACTAGCAGCAAATATGAAAAAGATTTGAGCGCGAAAGCATATGTCGCAGGGCGATATATGTCGAGAGCTTGGCGTTGACCGTGCTTACATTCGCACCATAGAATCAGGCAAACAAAACCCAACACTTTCAACGATTGAGAGAATCTCCAAAGCTCTAGGCGTTTCAGTTGATGAACTGTTAAAATAACAATATGGAAAAATTTGAACAACCCAAAACTCCTCCCGCAGAAACTCCCAAAGAAACGCCTAGACCAGAAGGTAAGAAAATCGGCAGAGGTCTTTATGATATTAACGAAGGTGAGGGAGGTTTTGAGGTTGTTCTACCTGGATTGTTTGATGAGAAAAGAGAATTGATCGTCGGAACCCGACGAGATAGTTTTTCAACAAGAGAAGAAGCAGAGCAGGCAATCGAAAGGTCGAGAGAAGCCAATAGAGTTTTATTTGAGAGAGCTTCACTGAAAAAAACTTATCAAAAACATTTCTTTCGAATTGACGAAACAAAAGAGGGAAAATTTCGCGTCGTACTTCCCGGACTTGTTGATTCAAAAAATGGATATTATGTCGGAACGAGCTATAAAGAATTTGCTTCCTGGGACGAAGCAAAAGAACATTTTTTGCAATCAAGAAAAAATGAAGAAAAACTAACTCAAAAACCTCTTCTCGAAGTTCAGACCGGAGAAAATGAAAAAATTGCCTTTTCTCAACTCGATGCCTTTAACCCTCGGGTTGCTCCTTCGGAGCAACCACACGAAATTCCAGAATCTATTAAAACTTATTTAATGGGTAAGGGTAGACTGGATGGAAGCGAGCCAAGTGCTTCAACCTACCAAGAAACAATAAAAGAAAAAGATTGGGAAAGAAAACTTTTTTCTTTTATTTCAACTTATCTTGAAAAAGACGGGGCGGAAACATTAAAAGAATTGGGGGTTGAACATTTAGACGCTCTTACACCAAAACAGGCAGTTGATTTAGCGACACGAATAGTCATAGATTTAACAAAATATAAATGGAGCGATATAGCAGAAGATGACGATATTTCTCCCCTCGAGTTAGAAAAAACAGGAGCAGATAAAAATACTGTTCAACAATTATTGCAAGAAGGACTTAGTAGGAAAAATGATCCAAGCTGGGAAGGAAACGGGGTTTGCAGAAACTTCGCTAGTTCAGTCAAAGGAGTTTTTGAAGCGTTAAAAGCAAATCAAACACGATTTAGCCAACTTCGCGACACCTATGCTTTGTATGAGGGCGGAATGGATGAGTTTGCTCCAAAAAGAGAGAAGGAAAATCAGATGGATTTTAAAAGAAGAACTGGACATGCTTGGAATACGTTTGTCACTGTCTCGCAAGAAGGCGCGGCAAACGCGACCATTATTGATGCAACATGGGCAAAAAGAAATTTGGATACAAAAGAGGTTGAGGGCTTAGACCATACCCTTTTGAGAATGGAACCTGTAGTGCATGCTATCGGACAAAATCTTACAGAAACAACCCCGAATAAAGAAGAACAGTTAGATCATTTATTATCCTATTACGCTTTGAAAATCGAGGGTTCAAATCAGAACCAAACAGAGATAACTTCTCTTGATAAATTGGATGAAAAAGATAAAATTTCTTTTAGAGATATTGCCATCAAAAATTTTGGTGAAAAATACGATTTGACTAATGTTAGTGAAGACCAACTTGTTGCTCTTGGACAAAGATTTAATGCTGAAATAAGAAAAATGCAGGGACAAGAAAGAGAAAAAGAATTTTTTGTGACGAGAGCAGTAGAACTAATGAAAAAACAGGGTGTTCCAAAAGACTTACCAAAAGTGCTTGCCGAAGCAATCAACCAAGAATATCAAAAAATAGCTGGTGATGCCGACAAGACGGAAATTGAAACAATATATAAAATTTCTCAAAATAATTCAGGTGTTGATTTTGGAACTATTTTAAGAAGTTATTTGAAAGAAAAACCACTTTCAGAATACCACGCGGAGTCGATGATTTTCGCAGATGCAGATTTACAAATGAAAGTATTTGACCAAATAAAATCTCATAAAGATTACGAGAGATTTTTTAAAGAAAGTCCAAAGTTTCGTACTCGAATGAGAGAAGCCGTACCACAGCTATTTTTAGATTTTTCTCCTGGAACAAAACCAGAAGATACTGCCGAATTAAAATACTTGGTCGGAAAATCTCGTTTATTGAGCAGTTATGAACGCATGATTGATCCAAGGAACCCATCAGAAGAAAGAATCAACGGAGTTTTTGAAAAAGCACGCCAAGCTTTGCGAACTATAAATCCAGAAAAATATGATGCATTAGTGGCTAATCTTGATAATTACCAGCTTATAAAACAATACGACAAGTTAGATAAAGAATTAAGAAGTTAAGGGAGCAATCCCCGCCGTTTTATAATGTTTCTTCAAAACGGCGGGGATTTATGCACGCACAGGGCGGGCGGGGCAAGCACATATAGATTTGTTTGTGCCTCGCAAAATCCGTTTATTGAGTTACCACTGTTCTCGGTCGAAGTCACAGAGTTTCAAGCTACCACCAAACGCGGATACGGGAGCGCCTTGGTCGCCGTGAGGGCGGAGAAAAGATCAATCAAAATATGATAAAATCATACTCGTTATTCGTGAAAAACCTTAGGAAAGCTCGCAAAGAAATGGGTTTGACGCAAGTTGAAGTTTCGAAGAAACTGAAACGACCGCAATCCTATGTATCGAAATGTGAAGCTGGGGAACAAAGGATTGATGTAGTGGAATTGAACAAGTTTGAAAAATTATACAAAAAAGAATTAACACATTTTATAAAATAATAGTATAATAAATATATGAAAAACTCACAAAAAGGTTTTGCAAATATTGTTTTGATAGTAATAGTCGTTGCCATTGTTGCAGTTGGTGGATATTTTGCATTTGTTAAAAAGTCGGAACCGATTGCTCAACAGCCAACCCAATCTCAACAACAAAATCCTGTAAACAATGGTGAACCAGATCGAGGACAGGGCGCCAGCTTCGTCCCAGAAGCGGACAGAATTCAGATAATTTCTCCAAAAGGTGGAGAGAAGTTGGAAGTTGGTAAAATATATGATGTGCGTTGGACAAATTATTCTGGTAAAGAATTGTTGACTATCGCGCTTCAAGCAACCACGCCAGACAATAAAGTTTCTGCTAAAATTGTTGCTTCCAATGTTCCTGCCGCTTCATCCGGAAGCTACAAGTGGACAGTAACTTCGGAAAGTCCAGACAGTAAATACAAGATCGAAGTGTACCCCGCAGACGGGCGTGAATTAGTTGGTCGCAGTAAAGATTTCTTTACCATTTTTGGCGAGTCATTAATAGTAGTAAATTCACCGAAAGCAAATGATCGTATTGATGCCACTAAACCAATTGCAATCAGTGGAAAGGCCAAGTCATTATTTAATGAGGGCGAATTTTTAATTCTAGCATATTATATTCTTGACGGAAAAGAGAAAGTAATAAGTTCAGCTACTGCAACTTGTAATTTGAATGGCAACGGTTGTGATTGGACTTCTGGAAAGTTACTAGACTTCAAGGCAACGATAAATCTTTCTGCTTCACCAGTTTGCGGAGTAAATTTAGCATTTTATAGAGCAGAAGCACGGCCGACTCCAACACCAGTATATATTATTCCCCTATCACTTTATGGAGTAGCTGGGTGTCTCTAATTTTTCGCCAAAGAAAAATTTGGAATCTCCTATTGGATTTAGTGGAAAAATGTGTGGGAGCAATCCACGCCGTTTTATAATCTCTCTTCAAAAAACGGCGGGGATTGCTCCCTTGAGGACATAGCGCAAGTCTACTTTAAACTATAAACGTATTCATTGATATGATGCGTTTCGCCATGAATATTTTTGTAAGCATAACGATACAGAACACACCTGCCTGTAAGTTTTGCGAACATAATTACTCGGTGAGCTACTTCTGCTACTCCACGAGTCATTGTATAAACTGCTGCGCCCACAACAGCTCCGGTAACACCAGGCAATGCTGCACCAGCGACGTTAAAACCAATTTGAATTCTTCGAGCAATATATTCCACCAAAGTCATCGCGGCATCCCCTCCAAGCTCAATCGTCACATTTTTTTTAAAAGAATCACCTTTGCTTACAACATTCAGGTGGTTTAACTCATCAAAAAACTCATTCCAAAATTTTGAACTACTAGCAAGGTTAGCATCATATCTATCCAAAAAAACAAAAGGAACATAGCTTAACTTAATTTTTAAGTATCTTACCCATAAAATGATTCCTATTCCACCACCTATAAATAAAATTGAAGACAAAATTTGAGTAAATTCTGGAGATAACGATCTTCCAAAACCTGAAATTACAATAATATAAATCCATGAGTAAAGTAGAGCAACAATGGTTAGAATTACCCACAGGTAATATCTGTAAAAAATTTTATATTGCAGAGAGCACCAACCACCATAAAGTTTCTTAGAAATTCTCTGGCTTTCTTCTGGTGTTAAATTGACTTCATCAAAATACGAGTCGAGCCAAATAGCTTCTTCGATTTTAAAGATAGCCATGTAAACAATCGTGAAAACTATAATAACTATTAGAGCGATACTGCCCCATAAAATACTTGAGATTTCAAGTTGGAGGAACGCTTCACTGGGATTTGTGTTGAACTGAGCTAGTCTTCCAAAAAGTTGAATAAGAAATAAAATTGCCAAAGCAGGCAATGAAATTTTCAAAACTCGTTTTGTCAAAAGCCCACTTCGTGTCCGAAGCTGTTTTCCTATCTCTTGGAAAATTTCATCCCAAGATGGACTGGTAATATTCTGATTCTCAGCTTGCATACTATTTTTGATTCGTAACTGATGCCGAAACGACTGGTTGACCTTTCGCAAATATAACCACGAGCAAGGTTACAATACCTATGAACAACAAGACAATTTGTAGCATATATTTTTATAATGTTAACTAATAAGATAATCCATCGACTTATTATACACCCTTGCAAACTCTGCTAATTCTACTGCATCAACTCCGCGCTCGCCTCGCTCTATCTTTGAAATATACGCTTGAGGTTTTTTTAATATCTTTCCTGCCTCTACCTGCGTCAAACCTGCCTCTTGGCGAGCTGAACGAAGTTTTGCGGTTAGTTTTTGGTATTTTGCTTGGTATTTCTTCGACATAAGATATTAACATAATATAGTCGATTGTGGAATATACCATTTTAGATTATTGTGATAAACTACATTTATGC
>Ga0163151_10000822_pt1 | contig 54000 bp, 37 predicted proteins | sample OliLakLV19MP5IB2_FD_145596 | JGI IMG/M metagenome (GOLD analysis project Ga0163151, IMG submission 145596) | Freshwater microbial mat bacterial communities from Lake Vanda, McMurdo Dry Valleys, Antarctica - Oligotrophic Lake LV.19.MP5.IB-2 | ecosystem: Environmental > Aquatic > Freshwater >...
GTATTATATAGTATCTATATTACTAATAGTAAATCTAGATTTACTGCTATTTTGTCAGCAACCTAGTTTTAAAGGTTTAATTTTTATCGATTCAGAGTTATATTTTTGTCCACCTTTGGTAAACGAAGAAACCAAGTAGCATTTTCGATTTAGAATTATTTTTTTGTCCACCTTTGGTAAATGAAGAAACCAAGTAGCATTTTCGATTTAGAATTATTTTTTTGTCCACCTTTGGTAAATGAAGAAAGTGAGTAGCATTTTCGATTTAGAATTATTTTTTTGTCTAACTTTGGTAAACGAAGAAACCAAGTAGCATTTTCGATTTAGAATTATTTTTTTGTCTAACTTTGGTAAACGAAGAAACCAAGTAGCATTTTCGATTTAGAATTATTTTTTTGTCCACCTTTGGTAAACGAAGAAACCAAGCAGCATTTTCGATTTAGAATTATTTTTTTGTCCACCTTTGGTAAATGAAGAAAGTAAGCAGCATAGAAGAGAAAAAAGGTAAACTTTTTAAAAACTCCTTTTTAGAAAGTTTAACTAAGGCAAATGCTTGGTTAGCTGCGCTCGTTTATTTTCTATATTGGCTGCTATTACTTTGTTTTCATTACAATTTTGAGTCCCATAGTTTTGTAGAGGGCATTTCGATTTATCTATTTGCGGTGTTATTTTGGACCTTATTTGAGTATCTGGCTCATCGGTTTCTCTTTCATTTTGTAACTGAGCAACCGATATTAAAACGTGCTCATTTTCTTATTCATGGCGTGCACCACGAATTCCCAAAAGATATAGAAAGGCTTGTTATGCCACCCATACCTGGAACCCTACTAACCTTGTTTTTACTGGGATTTTTCTATTTAATAATACCCAGTTCTGCTTTTATTTTTACTGCTGGTTTTGTTAATGGTTGGGCTATTTATGTTTATATCCATTATATGGTTCATGCTTATAAACCAATAAAAGGATTAAAATTTTTATGGACACACCATGCCAAACACCATTACCAAGATGGGAGCAAGGCTTATGGCGTTAGTTCTCCCATTTGGGACCAAATTTTTGGTACTATGCCCTAAGAAGTTTTTAAGGTAAATCGGAAATGATTTTTTTGTATTCCTCTTTATTCAATTTGCCTTTTTTAGCACCCAAATCTTTCCATTTTTTGTAGATTTTTTTTACCCTGTTTTCTGGATCGGGGTGGGTACTCATAAATTCTATTGGACCTAAGCTCTTATTTTCCTTTTCTATTTTTTCAAAGAAAAAGGCAGCTCCCCTTGGATCGTATTTAGTTTTATTCAAATAGCTTACAGATTGCATATCGGCTTCGCTTTCATCTAATCTATTGAAAGATAAGCTTAATAAATTGGCACCCAACCCCAATAAACTAGATTGATCTACGCCTATAAAATATTGAAGAATCAATGACAAACTCATGTTTTGAACAAGGTGCTTGGTGCTATGTCTTTTGTCGGCATGGGCCATTTCGTGCCCAATAACCCCCGCTAAAGCAGCTTCAGAATCTAGATATTTTATCAGACCAGTGTAAATATAAAAATTACCGCCCGGTAAGCAAAAGGCATTTAAAACAGAATCGTCCTTAATAATTTTCACCTCCCAGTTAAAATCCTGCGCAAAATCCAATTCGCCCGAATTAATTATTTCGTCCCTAATTAATTCCACTCTTTCATAGGCATAAGCGCATTCTTCTTTATCTAAAATAGGAAATTGGTTTGGCGCATTGATAATTTCTTGATTACTTAACTCGCCCAAGGTTTTATCTACTTTGGTTGGAATCCAAGAGCTACCGCAAGAGGAGAGTGCTGCTATAAAAAAAAGTAAGCCAAAAAGTTTATTCATTACCAAATATTTGCTCTTTCTTCAGACTTTCTATACATTTTATCGCCATCTTTAATTCCAAATGCGGCGTAAAATTGAGGCATGTTAGATAAAGTTCCAAGAACCCTAAATTCGCCTGGCGAATGTGGGTCGGTTAAGATTAATTGTCTCAAAGCTTCTGGCCTAACATTGTTTTTCCAGATTTGTGCAAATCCAATAAAAAAGCGTTGTTCTGGGGTATAGCCATTGATTACTTTTCCCGGGCTTTTCTTTAATCTCATTTGATAAGCCTCATAGGCAATGGTTAACCCCCCTAAATCTGCAATATTTTCGCCTAAAGTTAATTCACCATTTACATGAAGGCTATCGCTTACATAAAAACCATTGAATTGATTTACCAAAATCTTGGTTTTCTCTTCAAATTTCGTTTTGTCTTCTATCGTCCACCAGCTTTTCAAATTGCCATCTGCACCATATTTGGCGCCTTGATCGTCGAAACCATGCGTTAACTCATGGCCAATTACGGCCCCAATGCTGCCATAATTCACCGCATCATCTGCGTTGGCATCAAAAAATGGAGGCTGCATAATTGCCGCTGGGAAAACAATTTCGTTTAAGGTTGGACTATAATATGCATTCACCGTTTGGGGGTTCATGCCCCAACGACCTCTGTCAATTGGTTTACCAAGGTTTGATACCATATCGTTGAAGGCAAATTCATTTGCCCTAAAGTTGTTTTCAATATAAGAATCTTCTTTTATCTCTAGTTTCGAATAATCTTTCCATTGGTCTGGATAGCCGAATTTTCTGTTGAAGGAGGCCAGTTTTATCAAAGCTTTTTCGCGGGTTTCTGCGCTCATCCAGGTTAAATTGTTAATTCTTACCTTAAATGCTTCCACAATATCATCTACCATGGCATTCACACGCTTTTTAGAGTCGGGACTAAAAGTTTTCTCCACAAACAATTTGCCCAATAACTCCCCAACGATGCCGTTGGCTGCGGCAATTCCTTTTTTCCACATCGGCTTTTGATCTTTGGTACCTGTAAGAATGGTGCTATAAAAATTAAAGCTTTGCTGTTCAATTTTTGAATCTAAATACCCTGCAGAACCATTCATTAAACACCACCTCATGTATAATTTCATATCGCTTAATGAACTTGTTTTAAAGGTTTCATTAAGTGCTTCAAAAAATGCAGGATGAGAAACAATTAAACTATCAAAACTTGGGACATTTTGCAGTTGAAAATAATAAGACAAATTTACATCTGGGTATAAATCCATCAGCTGTTTTGCACTGCGTTTGTTATACTGCTTTTCTTGATTTCTTCTTTCAGTTCTGTTCATCGCATTCTTAGCCAAAGTAGTTTCAAATGCTAAAATTTGAGCACCCATTTTTTCTGAACCAAAACCATATAATTGGTTCAGACCATCGATGTATTTTACATACTCATCTCTAATTAAAGCCGACTTAGAATCTGTTTTAAAGTAATAGTCGCGGTCTGGTAAACCCAAGCCCCCTTGCGAGATGTAGCTGATATATTTAGTACTGCTCTTTAAATCCTGACCAACATAAAAACCGAAAAAGCAGCGAATTCCCTTTTCGTGAAAACGTGCAATATTTTCAATTAATTTTTGTGTATCGGTAATTTTATGGATGGCTTCTAAGTCGCCAGTGATAGGTTTAATTCCTTGATTTTCTCTTTTTATGGTATCTAAAAAAACGCGATAAAAAGCACCAACTTTTCCCTTGGCAGATCCTGGTTCGGCATGTTTATTTGCAGCCGCTTCTTCCAAAATCTGGCGCAAAACCAAGTTGTTGCGTTCAATTACAATATTAAAATTTCCCCACCTGCTTTCGCTCGCGGGAACCGGATTGTTTTTTAGCCAGGTACCATTGGCAAAACGATAAAAATCGGCACCCGGATTTACAGATTGATCGATAGAATTAAGATCAATTCCTTTTAAATCCTTTTTCATGATACTGGCTGAACCAACCACTAATGCGGTGCAAATTAAAAATGCAGGAACTATATTTTTCATAAAGAAGATAGTTTTGTTGAATAATTTTGGGTGCGAACATATTAAAAAGAGGCTTAGCTACCCAATATATTTTTATATATGACCAAAATTTTCTCCTCTTTGTATACTATCTATTTAAATTGTGTATAATTGAAAACAGATGATTAAGGTATCTAATTTGCATAAGTCTTATGATGGGTTGGCCATTTTAAAAGGGGTTAACCTAGAAGTTGCCAAGGGTGAAATTGTTTCTATTGTGGGCGCTTCTGGTGCCGGAAAAACAACTTTATTGCAAATTTTGGGCACCTTGGATCAGGCCGATTCTGGCGTAATTGAAATTAACAACGCAGACATTACTTTGTTAAAAGGTAATAAACTGGCAAAGTATAGAAACAAGCATATTGGATTTATCTTTCAATTTCATCAACTGTTGCCAGAATTTAATGCCATAGAAAATGTGTGTATGCCAGCTTGGATTGGTGGTGCAAGTAGGAGTATCTCAGAAAAAAACGCGAAAGAATTGCTCGACTATCTAGGCTTAAATAATAGGTTTACGCATAAACCAAATGCCTTGAGCGGTGGCGAACAACAAAGGGTGGCTGTGGCTCGGGCACTAATTAATAACCCATCTATTATTTTGGCCGATGAACCTAGCGGTAACTTGGACTCTAAGTCGGCAGAAGAATTGCATCACCTGTTTTTTAAGTTGCGTTCAGAAATGAACCAAACCTTTGTGATTGTGACGCATAATTTAAATTTGGCCGCGCAAAGCGATCGACAATTAACCATTAAAGATGGTGTAATTTTGAATTGAGGTGACTATTCATGAAATACTAAAACAATATTGGGGTCATAGCGAGTTTAGGCCACTTCAAGAAGATATCATTCATTCGGTTTTATCTGGGAAAGATACTTTAGCACTCTTACCAACTGGGGGTGGAAAATCCATTTGTTTTCAAGTGCCTGCCTTGGCATTGCCTGGCATGTGTTTGGTGGTTTCTCCTTTGATTGCTTTAATGAAAGATCAGGTTGAGAACTTACAGAAACTGGGCATTCAGGCTCAGGCGATATACTCTGGACTTCATTATCAAGAGATACAACTTATCTTAAATAACTGCGTGCACGGTGGGGTGAAATTTTTATATGTCTCCCCAGAAAGACTTGGTTCAGACCTAATAAAAGATCATTTGGAGCAAATGAAAATTAGTTTGCTGGCCATTGACGAAGCACATTGCATTAGTCAGTGGGGCTTTGATTTTAGGCCCGAGTACAGGAAAATTTTGGCAGTTAGAGAATATCTGCCTGGGGTGCCGGTGATGGCCTTAACGGCAACTGCAACGGCCCGTGTTGTAGCAGATATTCAAGAGCAACTTGGGTTTAAGGAGACCTTGGCTTTTAGGAAAAGTTTTGAGCGACTCAATCTACATTATATTGTAAGGCATCATGAAAACAAGTTAGAAAAAATGCTCAACAGTGTAACTGTTTTAAAGGTGAGTGGATTGGTTTATGTGAGAAACAGGAAACTTGCAGAGGATATTTCTCAATATTTGATAGACAATTCTGTGAATGCTTCCTATTACCACGCGGGACTTAGCGGGGATTTGAGACAAAAACGGCAGGACGATTGGATTCAGAATAAAACGCGCATTATGGTTTGCACCAATGCCTTTGGGATGGGGATTGATAAGCCAGATTGTAGATTGGTAATTCACTATCAAATTCCAGATTGCCTTGAGGCGTATTATCAGGAAGCTGGTCGTGCTGGAAGAAACGGTGCCAATGCATTTTGCATGTTATTATACCATGCATCGGATGCGGTAATAATGCGGGCGAAATTGGCTCAAAATTTTCCAGAAATTTCGTTTTTAAGAGAAGTTTATAATGGTGTAGGGGCATATTTTAAAGTGCCTATCGACGAAGAAATGAGCGAGTCTGTTGACTTTGATTTAACCTTATTTTCTAGCTATTTAAACAAGCGACCAGTTTGGGTTCAAAAGGCAATTGAGATATTGTCGCAGTTGCAGATTCTTGAGGTTTCAGAAGCGCTTTACCTGCCTTCACGTGTAAGGATTTTGTTACCAGGCAATCAACTTTATTCCTTTCAATTAGACAATCCAAATTACGACGAATTGATTAAATTATTGTTGAGAAATTTTGGTGGAATATTTGATTATTATGTTCCCATAAGTGAAAAAGTTTTAGCTATGAAAATTAATCAATCCGAAAGGGATTTGATTGAGGGTTTAGAGAAGTTGCATCAATTGGGGATTATTGATTATGCTGGACAGAAAACCAAGCCTCAGATGCGGTTAAAAGGGCCCCGTGTTTCGTTAGAATATATTAAAATAGACCAGGTGTTGTTGAGAAACAGGAAAGAAATGGAGGAGAAAAAACTGGAGGCCATGATTGCTTATGCAGAAAATGAAAATATATGTAGGAGCAGAAAATTATTGGCCTATTTTGACGAAGACGATGTAATTGATTGTTGTTCTTGTGATGTTTGTAAGGAAAAGATGGTGGTTTATTGGACTTCAGAAAAACTACAAAAATTGGTTTTGTTGCTTAGCTACATTTCCTGGGAAAAAGCTTATACAGTTAAGGAGTTAACCAAGAAAGTTATTGGATATAAAGAAGAAGAATTGGCCAAAGCCTTTAGGATTTTGGTGGATAACGGTATATTGCAACTTAATTCGCAGCAACTACTGATTTGGGCAAGCAAAAAAGCATAATTATTACTGTTACCAATGATCTCACTTACGATCAGCGTATGCAGCGCCACGCAAGCATTTTGGCGAATAATGGGTTTACAGTTTTGCTGGTTGGGAGGGAATTACCTGCATCAAAACCCTTGGGTGAGTTTGGGTTTGCCCAAAAGAGAATAAAGTGTAAATTTAACAAGGGTAAGTTGTTTTATTTAGAGTATAATTTAAGGTTAATTTGGTTCTTAATCTTTTGTAAGCCAGATATTTATTTGGCGGTAGATTTAGACACCCTTTTGCCCAATTATTTGATTGCTAAAGCAAGACATAAAAAATTAGTTTTCGATTCGCATGAATATTTCACGGAAGTGCCTGAGGTTGTTGACAGGCCGCTTACCAAGCATATTTGGGAATGTGTGGGAAGTATAGCCGTTTCGGGGGCAGATTTGGCTTATACTGTTGGTCCAACTTTAGCAGAAATATTCACAAAAAAATATGGTTTAAAGTTTTACAGCATCCTCAATGTGCCTGCTTTGGTTCGGACCGAAACGATAGAAAAACCAATAGGAAAGGTAATATTTTACCAAGGAGCATTGAATATTGGCAGGGGATTGGAGTCGTTAATATTGGCCATGAGGCTTGTAAATGGTGAGTTATGGATTGCTGGCGAGGGAGATTTAAGTATGGCATTGAGAGAAATGGTGAAGCGGGAGAAATTGGATGCGAAGATTAAATTTTTGGGATTTATTTTACCTAAAGATTTGCCTGCCTATACCCAACAAGCGCGTGTGGCTTGTAATTTACTTGAGCCTATGGGTTTGAGTTATTATTACTCATTGGCGAATAAATATTTTGATTATATGCATGCCGGTGTGCCGCAAATCTGTGCCAATTTTCCAGAGTATAAAGCAATCAATTCTGAGTTTGAGGTGGCAGTTTTGGTGTCTTGTATAGAAGAAGAAATTGTTTTGGCATTAAATAATTTACTTGAAGATAGCGACTTATACGAAAGATTGCAAAACAATTGTTCATTAGCGTCGCAAGTATATAATTTGCAAAACGAATCACAAAAGCTGGTTCAGCTATATCAATCTTTATAATTGAATAAATCTATTCACATAATCGCATTTGACATTCCGTTTCCGGCAAATTACGGCGGGGTAATAGATGTTTTTTATCGCATAAAAGCACTGCATGAATTGGGTGTTTCAATTAAGCTACATTGTTTTAGCTATGGTAATAGGCAAGAAGCGCTAGCGTTAGAAAAATATTGCGACCAGGTTTTTTATTATCCTAGGAAGAAGTTTTCATTTGATATTTTAAAGCCATATATCGTTAGCACTAGGAGTAGTGAGTTGCTTTTGGAAAATTTATTAAAGGATGAAGATCCTATATTATTTGAGGCCATTCACAGTTGTTATTATTTAAATCACCCTAAATTGAGTGGTCGGTTTAAAATGGTAAGGATGCACAATATAGAGCACGATTATTATGAGTTATTGGCTAGGTCTGAACCAAAATTTTTGCAGCGAACCTATTATGAAATTGAATCTATTTTGTTGCGCAGGTATGAGTCTATTTTAAATCACGCCGATGTAATTTTGACTATTTCACATAAGGATAAAAATTGCCTTCAAACTAGGTTTGGCAATAGGGTAAAATTGTTGCCAGCTTTTCATGGAAACACATCGGTAAATAGCAAATTGGGTAGGGGAGATTACTGTTTTTATCATGGGAAATTAAGTGTGGCTGAGAATAATTTAGCTGCAATTTTCTTGGTGAAAGAAGTGTTTTCATTAATAAAGGTACCATTCATTATTGCAGGCGATGGAATTAGTTCGGACCTAAGGAAAGCGATAATGCCTTATGATCACATAAAATTAATTGAGGGAATTGGACCAGAAGAGATTAACGATTTGATCCAAAATGCCCACATCAATGTATTGCCTACTTTTCAACCCACGGGCATAAAATTGAAGTTGGTTAATGTGTTATTTCAAGGCCGGTTTATGTTGGCTAATACGCACATGGTAAATGCAACAGGACTCGAAGATGCATGCATCATTGAGGATAATCCGATTAAAATGTCCGAACTAATTGTTGAATTGATGAAAAGGGATTTTAAGGAGGATGATTTGAGTCAACGCCGAATGGTTTTAGGGAGTCAGTTTAATGTGCTAGAAAACGCTAAAATGCTTATTGAGCTTCTTCCGTAGTTTTTGTTAGCAGCTTATTATTTAGCACTTTACCTTGTTCGCATCGCATGATGTTTGCTGGAAATTTATCCAAAATGCGATAATCATGCGTGGCCATGATTACTGCTGTTCCTGTCTTACTTATTTGATGCAATAAGCTAAGAATATCATCACTGGTTTTTGGGTCGAGGTTCCCTGTAGGTTCATCTGCTAAAATAAGCGCTGGTTTATTCAATAGTGCTCTTGCAATGGCTATTCTTTGTTGCTCGCCACCACTCAATTCGAAAGGCATTTTATGTCCTTTTGTGGCTAAATCCACCATTGATAAAACTTCATGAATGCGGGAATTGATTTCATCTTTATTTTTCCACCCTGTTGCCTGTAAAACGAAGTTTAAGTTTTCATTTACATCTCTATCGAACAGCAATTGAAAATCTTGAAAAACCACTCCTAAATTTCTGCGAAGAGAGGGGATTTTACTTTTATTCAAGGATTCTAATTGAAAACCAACAACAGATGCCTTGCCTTTTTGGATAGGCAGCTCGCCATAAATTGATTTAAGTAAGGTGCTTTTTCCACTACCAGTTGTTCCTATTAGGTAAAAAAATTCGCTCGAATTAATCGTGAAATTTACATCTGAAAGGACCAAGCTATCTTGTTGAAAGATGTTTACATTTTCGAAATGTATGATATTTTTATTTTCAGTCATTGAGTTCAAGTTTAGTCATTATACCAAATGGAATGGCATTCATTAATTTTTTTATTTTTTCTATGTGCAGACCTAACCCGCATTTTTCTAAAGCTTTTTCGGGTCTATCAGTTCTTGCGTAGGCAATTAAGGTGAAATTATTATCTCTTACTTGAAGATAATCAGGAATTTTCGCCTTCCCTTTGATTTTTATTATATACAAAATAGGATATTTTTTTTATTAATTGAGTTAAAACCTTAATATTGCCCAACAAAAATAAATAACTATGAAGGATTTTTTCCAAAAAGTTCTACCAATTAGCCTTGCCACTTCAGTTTTTTTAGCCGCCTGTAGTGGTCCAAATTTAACGAAGAATTCTTACACCGTAAATCCAGACCCATTGGAGATGAGGGGAGATTCTGTAATTGTTTCCATTTCTGGAACAATACCACCTAAAACCATGAAAGCGAAAGCAGTGGTTACATTCCAACCTTATTTAAAAACAAAGGATGGAAAAGAAATTGCCTTAAAAACAATAACCATTAAAGGTGAAAGTGCTCCAGCATCTGCAGATTTTACTGTAAATTCTAAAACTGGTGGTAACATTGTGTATACGGATAAAATCCCATACACTTCAGAATTAAAGAGCGTTAGTTTGTTACCACGTTTTTCTTATGATGGAAAAACAATTGTTGTGCCAGATAGCATTATGGTTAAAGGTACAACTACCACAGCATCTATGGTTAAATTTTCGAATGAATATTATGATGGTAAGGACAACTATCAGCCAGAAATGAGTAACAAAGTTGTTAATATTTACTTCCCTATGGATGTGGATAAGTTTAATCCTAGTTTTAAGTTTGGAAAAGGAATAAATAACAAAACTCAGATTGCTAGCTTGCAGAATTTATTAAAGAAAGACCCAAATTGGATAGTTAAGGGTATTTCTATCAATGCATTTGCTTCACCTGATGGAGAGTTAGAAAGAAATAGTAACTTATCGAAAGGACGTTCTTCTTCTACTTTTGCTTATTTTAGAAAAGAGCTTAAGAAATTAGGTTTCGCCGAAGTAAATGACAGCAACTTTAGCATGGGTTACATGTTAGCAGAAGATTGGAAAGGATTTGCTACTGAACTTTCTACTTCAACTTTAGCTGATAAAGATGCGATGGTTGCAATTATAAACAATACGAGCATCAGCGATGAGGAGCGTGAGGCTCAATTGCGAAAAAATCACGAGAAATCTTGGAAGAAAGCTGCTGAAACAATTTTACCGAAATTGCGTAAATCTGAGTTGATTGTAATTGGAAATAAGCCATTTAAAACAGAAGCTCAATTGATGACTTATTATGGTAAATACGACCAATTGAGTCAGATTGAATTATATCATTTATCTGTAATCTCTACTGATTTGAAACAAAAAGAAGAGGTATTGGTGGTTTATACAACTAAATACAGCGATGATTGGAGAGGTTTTAACGACCTAGCTTTGGTTAACATGAAGAACAACAACCTTATCAGTGCAAAAGGAAACTTAAACAGAGCAAATGAAATCAATGCGAATAATGGAACAGTTTTAGCCAACTTAGGCGCTTTATCACGTGCTGAAGGCAATTTAGTTGCTGCACGTAATTTCTACGAACAAGCTTCTAAAAGTGGTGCTAAAACTTATTATAACCTAGGCGTTTATGATATTAAAGTTGGTAACTATGCATCTGCTACTAGCAATTTTGGTAAAAGCGGAATTTCTGATTTTAATACTGCTTTGGCTCAATTGTTAAACGGTGATGCAAATGGTGCTAAAACTACGATTGATAATTTAAGTCCAGATGTACTTACCTGGGAACATTACTATTTGCGCGCTATCTGTGGCGCAAGAATGAACAATCAAGATGTTTGTACCACTAATTTAGCTCTAGCTGTTAGCAAGAATGCTTCTGTTAGAAATATGGCTAAAGAAGATTTAGAATTTGCTAAGTTCTTCAAGAACCCGTTATTTGAAGCAGCTATTCGCTAGTCTTAAAAAACATTTGTGATATTTAAAAAACCCTGGAGCTTTGCTCTGGGGTTTTTTGTTTTAAAATCTTTTCCACATCAATGTGCAAAAACACAGGTTTAGCAATCCGTTTTGAGTGCTTATCTTAGCATCTTCATTTTTGAGTATGGCAGAAGAAGTTGTAAATTATGATGAGAGCAGCATACGCTCTTTAGATTGGCGTGAACATATACGCCTTAGGCCTGGTATGTACATTGGTAAATTGGGCGATGGCAGCGCCATGGACGATGGTATATACATCCTGTTAAAGGAGATTATCGATAATTCCATTGATGAATTTGTGATGGGCAATGGCCGACAAATAGATATAAAAGTTAAGGAAGGGGTGGCTTTTATTCGCGATTACGGGAGAGGCATTCCACTAGGAAAAGTAATAGAATGCGTTTCTCAAATTAATACGGGTGGTAAATATGATTCCAAAGCTTTTAAAAAATCGGTAGGATTAAATGGGGTAGGAACCAAGGCGGTTAATGCCTTGTCTATGTCGTTTAAAGTGCAATCTTTTAGGGAAGGAAAAACTAAGATTGTTGAGTTCGAAAAAGGGAATTTGGTTAAGGACCATAAACTTCAAGATACCATTGAGCCTAACGGAACAGCCATTTCTTTTGTAGCCGATGATAGTATTTTTAAGCATTTCAAATTCATCAATGAGTATATTGAGAATATGCTCTGGAATTATGTTTATTTAAATAGTGGTTTAACCATTTGGTTCAACGACAAAAAATATTTTTCTAAGGACGGATTATTGGACTTGCTAAAGCGCAAAACCAATGAGGAAGCACTTCGCTATCCAATTATTCATTTAAAAGGTGAGGATATTGAAGTTGCCATTACACACGAAAATCAATATGGTGAGGAGTATTATAGCTTTGTTAATGGTCAACACACCACCCAAGGAGGTACGCATTTAAATGCATTTAGGGAAGCTTTTGCTAAAACGGTTAGAGAGTTTTATAAAAAAGATTTCGACTTAGCCGATATAAGGGCAAGTATTATTGCAGCGGTGAGTTTAAGGGTTCAAGAACCAGTGTTTGAAAGTCAGACCAAAACAAAATTGGGTTCTCAAAATATGGCACCAACTGAATCGCCTTCGGTAAGGCAGTTTGTGAGCGATTTCTTAAAAAAGAGTTTGGACGATTACCTACATAAGCACCCCGAAGCGGCGGATGCTTTATTGAGAAGAATCAACCAAAGTGAGCGCGAACGCAAGGAAATGGCTGGTATTAAAAAGCTTGCCAACGACCGCGCAAAAAAAGCGAACTTGCACAATAAAAAATTGCGCGATTGCCGCATTCATTATAATGATGGAAAAGATGAAAAGAAGTTTGAATCCACTTTATTTATTACAGAGGGGGATTCGGCAAGTGGGTCCATTACTAAGAGCAGGAATGTAGAATTGCAGGCGGTTTTTAGTTTAAGAGGTAAGCCTTTAAATAGTTTTGGTTTAACCAAAAAAGTTGTTTACGAAAACGAAGAATTTAACTTGCTGCAACACGCCTTAAATATTGAAGAAAGCATCGAAGACCTTCGTTATAATAGGATAGTAGTAGCAACCGATGCCGATGTGGATGGCATGCATATTCGTTTGTTGTTGCTGACATTTTTTCTTCAATTTTTTCCGGATTTAGCCAAAAACGGACATTTATATATACTTGAAACGCCTTTGTTTAGGGTGCGTAACAAGCAAAAGACAATTTATTGTTATACAGACCAAGAACGTCAAGAAGCAATTAGTCAATTAGGTGTTAGGCCAGAAATTACCCGATTTAAGGGATTAGGCGAAATTTCTCCCGAGGAATTTGGTTTGTTTATTGGGGAAGACATGCGCTTGCAACCTGTTGTTTTAAATCCTGAAATGCCCATTCAAAAAATGTTGGAATATTATATGGGTAAAAATACCATGGATAGGCAAGCATTTATCATCGATAATTTGCGCATTGAAAAAGACATGGTTCATAAAGAAGAGGAAGAAGAGGAGCTAGTTTAGTTTGTAAGTATAAATTTATTTGTTTGTTTATGCGCATCGCACTATTAATTCTTGTAATCAGTCTTTTTTCGTGCAAACGAGAAAAAGAAAATTTTGTAGTGAGTGGCGTATTGTATAAAGATTGCTCTAAAACAATTCCTTATGCCAATTACCCGCTTATTTTAGAATATTTTACCAAGAGCCTTTTAGAAGATCCATTTGAATTGACTATGACCACCAATGAAAAAGGAGAATTTTCTGCCACTTATGAAAGCATATCTGATCTTATTAATGGAAATCTTTCAATTTCATATGTTGCTGGTTTTTCTACTACCTCACTTATTTCAGACCTTCCACTCAACAAAACAGTAAACCTTGGAAATGTTGTTAAAGGGGTCAATACATTTTATATTTTAAAAATTGCCACACCAAAATCCTATTCATCAATTGATACACTTTATTACGGTGTAAATGCTAGTAATTTTGCACCACCTTACATGATGAGAGCCCCTTATATTGTTGGGCCGTTTAAGGATGGACAAGTAATTGATACGATTACTAGGTTAAGCTTACTTTCTTATGATAATAATAGCCAAACAGTAATTGCTCCTATTTACAAAGAATGGTGTTTAGGAGCGATGTACCATGATCCAAAAAGGCAAAACCAACAAGTATTCAATATTAGCCCTTGCACTAAATACCAAGATGCTGTGATTGATTTATACAAATCTATCAAGTAAGTTTAATCCGATTATTGTTTGGCATTTTTAGTGTATTGATTATACTTATTCTCTTTTAAAAACCCATATAATCTTATACCAAACTCCTCTGCGGTGCTTACCGCCAAACTACTTGGCGCTCCAACTGCAACAATATTTGGGATTCTAGCCATTGCCGCCTTTTGAACCAATTCAAAACTTGCTCTACCACTTAACAACAAAATAGAGTCTGAAAAATTGATTCCATCATCTGCCAATACTGCTCCAATTAACTTATCTAATGCGTTATGTCGACCAACGTCTTCTCTCACCAAAAGCAATTTACCATTCTTATCAAATAAAGCACTGGCGTGAATTCCTCCAGTATATTTAAATACGGTTTGAACCGAATCTAATTGTGTTGTTAAATTGAAAATGATAGAGGGACTTGGCTCAAAAACTGAGCTTTCTATTCTGTCGCATTGCTGAAAAACTGCGTCGATGCTAGCTTTTCCACATACACCACAACTCGAAGTCGTATAAAAATTTCTTTGCAAAGAGCTTGAATCAAATGCTATGTTTTCTTTGAGTTCTACCCGCACCACATTAAATAAATTCTCCTTAGAATTCAGTTCTGTGCAATATTGAATATTCAATATATCCTCAGCATTTTTAACAATTCCTTCCGTAAACAAAAATCCCAAAGCCAGTTCAAAATCATTCCCTGGTGTACGCATCGTTACAGAAATTCTTTGTTGCTGCCTATTTTCTTTTGGTCCAAACCCAAGCCGAATTTCTAAGGGCTCTTCTATGGACAGAAGATCCTCCGTATAATTCACGTGATTATCTTGGAAGCGTATTAATCGAATTGCCATTACCGATGCTTTAGTCATTTATTTTACGATAAAGTTTTTAGTAACCATACCTTTAGAATCCTCAAAAACAAGGATGTAAGCACCCTTGTTAAAGCCCTTCGTTTCTATGCTTAAGCTTTTATCGTTCTTCTTTACTTGAACTAGCTCAATTAAAGTGCCACTATAATCATAAACACTAAGCTTACCACTTAGGTGCATAATGGGCAATTCAATATTTAGGATGTCTTCGGTAGGGTTAGGGAATATATTCATTTCTCTCTTAGAATCAAGCACCGGCGAAACCGATGCTGTAAAATCTTTATACCCAAATGCATAATCACCTTTCTTTAAATTATTGACCCAAAACCGACCCACTTTATCTGTTTTACTACCTCCAGGTTGAAAGGTTAAATCTGTTTCTACAACAAAAGCTGTTTCGGCATTTGGTCTATATAACAGCACCAAACTGTCTTCGCTACCTTTTATTAATTCATTGTCGAGAAACCCGCCATTCTTGGTGCTTGGGGTAGAGCCATCATAATTAAAAAAGGCCGTAGCTTTAAAATTTTCGTCAAACAATCCATCTACATGCCAATACCTTTCTGCCGAGATTCTTATTCCAGGAACCTGCTGCAAAGCAGAAAAATTGGGTCCAGCAAAATGGTGTTCGGTAAACAATAAAACCGAGTCGGTAACTTGTTGAACCGTTGCAGTAAACAAGGTATTAGAATAGGTTTTGGCGCCAGTACTTTTAATCCACTCTTTCTTAGTGGTTTTGGCTAAGGCTAATTTATTATTTTCATTCAAAGCCATAAAAGCAATATTGTTATCTAAATTTAATTCATTGCTTGCACTGCCATCCCAAGATGGCCTAATAGTAACAGGAAAATCAGTTTTATTGCCTTTTAAATCATATAAACTCAAAACCACCTCTAAATAACTTGGCATTTCTGTTTTATGTCGGCGCATCACCTGGGTCTTTAGAACAAACACACCCGAAGATTTAGGTTTTAAGGAAACAATTTGCAAGTCCAAATCTCCGGCATCATAAATCCAAACATTAAAAAATGCCACCATATCAACTTTGGAGAATCCAGTAAAATAATCCATTAAATTAAAAGAAATCACATCTCTAAATGGCAATGATTTTAAGTAATACCTACAAGCAGCAAAAAAGGCAGAATCGCCCATCATGCTCCTTAAAGTGTGAACCATAGCGCCTCCTTTTGTATAAACATGTGTGCCATATGTTTGGGCAAGTGGCACACCAGAAACTGGCAAGAATCCGCCATCTCTCACATGCGCCCAACGCAAATATTCAAAAATCTCATCTCCAATTTTGGCGTCATATGCATTTCTGCCATTTACGCATTCAAGAAACAAAGCCTCACAATAGCTGGCCCAACCTTCGTTAAGCCACATGTCGGCGGCAACGCGTGTGGTAACCAAATTTCCCCACCAATGATGCGACAATTCATGCGCCATTAAAGTTTCATAATTGCCCGTACCGTCCACCGCATACAATGGGTAGGATATATTACAAGCATGTTCCATTGCTCCCGAGTTAAACGGCACACCAACATATCCAATTCGGTCAAATAAATACGGTCCAAATCGCTCCTCAAAACACTGCATGGCTTGGTTCAGCCTAGCAAAAGATGCCTTTGCTTTTAGGGTATCAGCCGCTGCAACAGCCAATACTATGGGGATGTTTCTTTGAATGCCTGCATAGTTACTGCTTACTAAAACATACTTGCTCACTGCTACGTTGGCAATATAGGTGGGTATGGTCTGACCCAAACGCCAGTTCCAAGTAATGGACCCATCTAAATGGTTTGTGGCCGGCTCTTGAAGTCCGCTACATACTGCCATAAAGCCTGAATCTGTGGTAATATGAAATTCATACGTTGCCCGGTCTATAAAATTATCGTTGCAAGGAAACCAGCAGCGACCAAAGTTTGGCGGATTGGAACCCATACCAACTCCCATGTTAAAAGCATAATTTCCAGAAAAGAAAAATCCGCCCCAACGACTGTCCTTAACAGGTGATCCTTTGTAGTAAATATCAAACTGAATGCTATCGGCTTGGTAATATTCTTTGTCCAAAATAAAGCTTACGGTAGAGTCGGTATTTGTAAAGTTTACAGGCTTTCCTTTAATTAAAATCGAATCCACCCCAAGCTTTAATAAGTCGAGCGTAAGCGCACTGGTTTGATTAAAATTTATCAGTCCCGAAATGCTTGCTTTTCCCGAAATTTGTTTGTTGTCGATGTTTCTTAATGAAATGGACAAGTTGTAATGAGTAATATCCAAAGAATCAATTCTATTTGCGAAAATTTGCCCGCTAAATGCGGCAAAAAAAAGGAGCAAGGCTATGCCGTTTTTATGTTTAATCATATGTATTCAAATATAAGGCAAAAAAACGAGCAATTTCTTATCCACAAATGAACTTATTTTTGTGGGAATTTTATAGTCTAAAATCGCCGCGAATACCTTATTTTGCAATACTTTGTAAGTTTAATAGAAAGAATTAAGAAAGCGAAACAAATCACTTTTTAATTGAACCTAAAACCCAGAGCAATAAATTAGATTATGGCAGAAGATAGAATAATACAAATCAACATTGAAGATGAAATGAAAACCGCATACATCGATTATTCGATGTCGGTTATTGTGAGTAGGGCTTTGCCCGATGTTCGCGACGGATTAAAGCCCGTGCACCGTAGGGTTTTGTATGGTATGACAGAATTGGGCTTGGCTTCTAACCGTTCCCACAAAAAGTCTGCCCGTATTGTGGGAGAAGTTTTGGGAAAGTATCACCCACATGGAGATTCCTCTGTTTACGATGCCATGGTGCGAATGGCCCAAGAGTGGAACATGCGTTACATGTTGGTAGACGGACAAGGAAACTTTGGTTCTGTGGATGGCGATCCACCAGCTGCAATGCGTTATACGGAAGCCCGTTTGCGCAAAATGGCGGAAGAATTATTGACCGATATTGATAAGAACACCGTAGATTTTAGGTCGAATTTTGATGATAGTTTAACCGAACCAACGGTTTTACCTTCAAAAGTTCCAAATTTATTGATGAACGGCGCTTCTGGAATTGCCGTTGGTATGGCAACCAACATGGCACCACATAATTTATCTGAATGTGTGGATGGTATTATTGCCTATATCGAAAATAGGGAAATAACCATTCCCGAGTTAATGAAGTATATTAAAGCGCCAGATTTTCCTACCGGTGCTACCATTTATGGATATGAAGGCGTAAGACAAGCCCTTGAAACAGGAAGAGGGCGCATTGTTATGCGTGCTAAAGCAGGATTTGAAACCAGCAAGACTGGCAAGGATCAGATTGTAGTTCACGAAATTCCTTATCAAGTAAATAAGGCAACTTTAATTAAGCAAATTGCCGACTTAGTAAACGAAAAAGTTGTTGAAGGAATTAGTGATGTAAGGGATGAGAGTGATAGGGAAGGAATGCGCATGGTGTTTGACCTTAAGCGCGATTGTGTGCCTAATGTGGTTTTAAACAAACTATACAAATATTCTCAACTACAAACTTCTTTTAGTGTTAACAATGTGGCCTTGGTAAAAGGTCGCCCAGAAACATTAAACCTAAAAGACCTTATCGTTCATTTTGTTGAGCATAGACATGTGGTGGTTATTCGCAGAACCCAATTCGATTTGGAGGAAGCTAAAAAGCGTGCCCATATTTTAGAAGGTTTACTTATTGCTTTAGATCACTTAGATCAAGTAATTGCCTTAATTAGAGCTGCCCGCACACCAGACGAAGCCAAGAATGGTTTAATGGAAACTTTTAAATTGTCTGACATTCAGTCTAAGGCAATTTTGGACATGCGTTTACAGCGTTTAACCGGACTAGAACGCGATAAGATTAAAGATGAGTATAATCAAATTATGGAATTGATTGCTCGTTTAGAAGAGATTTTATCGAATGAAGCCTTGCGCATGCAAATTATCAAAGACGAACTTATTGAAATGAAAGATAAGTATGGCGATGAGCGCAGAAGTGTGATTGAGATGGTTGGCAATGAAATGAGTATGGAAGATTTAATTCCAGATGATGAGGTGGTTATTACCATTTCTCACTTGGGTTATATGAAGCGTACCAGCTTAAATGAATACCGCACGCAAGCGCGTGGTGGCAGAGGTAGCAGGGGCGTTGCCAAACGTCAGGAAGACTTTGTTGAGCATATCTTTATGGCCACAAACCACAATTACCTATTGTTATTCACCGAGCAAGGTCGTTGTTTCTGGCTGCGTGTTTTTGAAATTCCAGAAGGAGAAAAAACAAGCAAGGGCAGGGCTATTCAAAACCTCATTAATATTCCGGCAGAAGATAAGGTTAAGGCTTTCTTGAATGTAAAATCATTAAGCGACCCTGATTACCTAAGCACTTATAACGTAATTATGGTTACCCAAAAAGGTACCATCAAGAAAACTACTTTAGAGGCTTATAGCCGCCCAAGAGCAAATGGTATTAACTCTATGAATGTGCGCGAAGGCGATACCTTGGTAGAGGCAAAATTAACCAATGGCACAAGCGAAATTATTATCGCTAGCCGCGAAGGTAAAGCCATTCGTTTTAATGAAAGCGGTGTTAGGCCAATGGGAAGAAATGCAACTGGCGTTCGCTCAATAAGGCTAGCAGATGGCGATGAGGTTATTGGAATGGTGTCTATTGAAGATCCTAAAGCAACCAATGTGTTGGTGGTAAGTGAGAATGGAATGGGTAAGCGCACCGAGGTGGAAGCTTATAGAATTACAAAGCGTGGTGGAAAAGGCGTTATGGCCATGAATGTGACCGATAAAACAGGTAAGCTAGTTTCTATTAAGGAAGTAGATGATACCAACGACATCATGATCATTAACAAAAGCGGAATTACCATTAGGTTAAGCGTAAGCTCATTGAGAGTGCTTGGAAGGGTAACGCAAGGGGTAAGATTAATCAATATTGGTGGTAAAGATGAAATTGCGAGTGTTGCAAAAATTAATTATATCCCTGGCGATGAGGAGGTAGAATCTGTTGAGGAAGATGGAGAAATAGTAGAAGGATTTGAAGTGATTGCTGGCACAGAAAAGGATATTGAGGAAGTTGGACCAGAGATTGTAGAAGAGGATGAAGAAGAAGAGGAAGAAGATGGAACAGAGGATGTTGGTCCAGAGGATAAGGAATAAAATAAATAACACAATCATAAAAAAACTCCGCAGCTTAATTGTTGCGGAGTTTTTTTTCGGTCTGATCCAAAGCTTTTAACTTGATTTGACGTCTAGATAATACCGGTTAAACAAAATATCAAAAGCATTGCTTCATAAATTATTCCATTACTTAAATTAAATTAGTCCAAAGGGCAATTTGATTTAAGTATGGTAAATCCCTAAAGACAAGATGTTTAGTCCAAATATTTTTGGACTAAAACATTTCCAATACCCAGGTGATACACTTTATGTGAATTTGCCTTTAAACATAAGATTGCATCACTCTTACTTTTCTTATAAGTTATTTGTCCAAATGCCATGCATAAGAACTGTTTCTAACAGCTAAATTCCTTTACCTTATAATCGCCATTGTGCCTATTAACGATGGTTTGAAACGAGGTTGAATACACCAAACTAATTATTTGATAAAACACATATTTTCCTGAATTCATGATTAAATTATTTTCAGTAAAATAAGGCTAGTAATTCCAAAAAAAACTCAAATCGTGTTAAGTTAAAAAACCTGGCGAACTCAATATTAACAAGCCTTTAAAAGAACTACTAATCAAAACAACGCAATGTTAGTAACAAAATAATAGTCCAATTTCGATAAATATCTCATTGTACTATTATTTTGTTATTTCGGCATTTACCCTAGTAAAATTATCAAATAGCTTTGGACTATTTAATAATTCCAATAGGTATTATTTGTTGACCACTATTTTTTTGGTGACGCAGTGTTGGTTCGAACCGAATAAACTAACAAAATAAAGCCCTGGAGCAAAGTTTTCTGGGAGAATAAAATAGTTTTTGCCTTGAGATAAATCTTTGGCTTCAAATAAAATTTCACCTGTTAAATTGCTAATTTGCAGCTTGTTAAATACATTTAAATTCTCGCTTTTAATACAAAAATGATGGTCGATAGGGTTGGGATAAATTTCGAATTCTTTGCCACTTACAAGCTTAGGCAAGCCCGTTAATCCTTCTTGTGCAAATTCGCATAATGCCATGATGGCCAGCTTACTCATGTTTACAAAATAGGGGATGTGAATGTTTTCAATACTATCCGAAAAACGATGCCAATTGGGACTAAAGTCATTGTCGTAATCTTCTGTTAAGCCAATGGCCGGAATATCCCTATTCCAAAAAGATTGGTGATCTGTATTGGGTTCACCCGGATTTTTAACGAATGATTTAAGTGGTAATTTGTGCTTCCCAATTACATGGTGCAGCCTATCTGCAAAGTCTAAGCTAAGCGGAACGCTTGGAGTCGCATGAATCATGGCCAATGAATCTTTGTTTCCATCCCATGCAATCATATCGAGGTTAATGACCGTAAGGAGCTCTGGCAAACCAGACCCGCCCGATGGAAAAGCTTTACTACCAATGAGTCCGGCTTCTTCCTCATCCCAAAAGGCCAATTGAATGGTATACGGAAAATCAATGTTCCTGAGAACACGAGCGGCTTCGAGCAATGCTGCGCAGCCACTGGCATTGTCGTCTGCTCCTTGAAAATTCGAATTTGTTCCACCCACGCAATCATAATGTGCGCAAAGCATAATCGATTTGTTTGGAAATTGGCTGCCCACTTTTTCTGCAATTACATTTCTTCCAGTGCTGCTATAATCAATGTTTCGAATGGTAAAACCATAAGATGCACAGGTATTGGCAAGGTAAGTTGCTGCCAAAGCGTTGCCGCTGTGAAATGCATACCTAGATTTAATAAGTTGCGGATTTCCATTGATTATCACTTCCTTTTTCCCAATCAGTTCTTGCATAAAATTATACAAGGAGTCGGTTTTAACCAAAGACAACGCATTGCTGCAATTGCTCCTTTGTGCTATGTTAGTGTTGGTGCACAGTAAGCCAACAATGAGCAAACAAGCATAGTTTTTAAATTTACAAAGACGCATAAAGCAAAGGTAGTTTATTCTTATATTCGCACTTCATGTGCAAGTTAAATAAAAATATTTTCTTCTTACTCTTTTGCATCCTTGGCCTATCGTTTAACGCTTTGTCGCAATATGCCCCGCAAGCTGGTATTGTTGGCACTACGGCCATTCACAAGGACAGTTCAATAATAAAGATATTCGACAATTATGAGGGGCAATCAATAAATAGGGGCTGGCAAAATATTGCCGATACTAGTTTAGGTAAAGCGAGCGTAGGTTCTGTAGATAGCCTTGGAGATGATCCAAAAAGTTTCATGTTAAGTTTAGGTGATGGAGGAGCAGTTGAGTTTAAATTGCGCACACCAGTTTTAGATGGCCTTGGTCCCGATTTTGTGATTTTTGAAAATGGCTTTCCCTTTAGTTCTGATTCCTTTTTCTTGGAATTGGCCTTTGTGGAAGTAAGCGTTGATGGCGAAAAATTTTATCGATTTCCAGCCTACAGTGAAACAGATACTGCCGTTCAAGTTGGACCGTTTGGCGGGTTAAAAGCGCATCAAATCCACAATTTAGCAGGCAAGTATATTGCGCCTTATGGCGTTCCTTTTGATTTGAATGATTTAAAAGTCTCCTTAAAGAATGCTTCAATATCTTATATTAGAATTGTGGATGCGGTGGGTAGTATTAACCCCGCATTTGGGAGTAAGGATGCCAAAGGAAGAATAATTAACGACCCATGGCCAACGCCTTTCCCCTCGAGCGGATTTGACCTAAACGCCATTGGTTTTATCAATTTCCTTTTAGAATCAGTTAAGGAAGAAGGGAAGGAGCAAGTACTTGTATTTCCAAATCCAGTTAATATAGGTTCAAACCTGGAGGTAATTTTGCCCCAACAATTTTGCGCTATTTCTATAACAGATATTTATGGTAACGAAGTTTATTCATACGCAGAAGCTAGTATAAGACACCGTTTTTCAGCCAATTTTGGTGAAGGATTGTATTTCATGAAAGTGACCAATACGCATCAAAAATCCTATATCACGAAAATCATCATTCAACCATGAGCATAGAAATTTGCCCTAAATGTTCGCTAGAATTCGTTTGTAATGTGCAAGAAATAGCCAATTGTGCATGCAGCAAGGTTGGGCTTGAACCGAGGGTATTGAATGAAATAACGAAAGATTATGATAGGTGTTTATGCCCGACTTGTTTGCAAGAAATTGCTAAAAAATACGCCATAGATTTGCAAAACTAGCTGATGTAAGTTTGACATTAGTGGAAGTTCAATCGATTGGTTTATTATATAATTAGAAAATAAAACTTTCAACCTACCTAAATTATGGTTCTATTATAAACTTCCTTGGGTAAAATTGATATTCTGAGGAGCTAGGCAGAATGAAATAAAGTCCTGGACTTAAATCAATTAAATTTAAAATCTGGAGATTTTCATTAGCCTTGGACTCATAAGCTAGCTGGCCATTTTCATTTAAAACAACGATGTGTTCAGGAGTTTGCTTTTTAAAACTAAGGGTAATATAACCGTTCGACGGATTAGGGAATAAATCGTAAGCAATATTCTCGCGTAAAACTTCCTTTAATCCCACAAACTTCTCCACCGTTACAAATAAATAATTGGTATCGCCAAAGCATCCAAAGCTATTTTTTTCAAGCATTTTGATAGAGGCTGTGCCAATGTTTGGAAACTGCATGGTAGCAAAATTTGAGTCTGTTTTTATTAAATTTCCATTGGTCACCCACCAATTATAAGTGCGGTTATAATTTAAAGCACAATGATAGGTCTGGCTCTTTAATTCGTTCTTAACCAGTATTAAACCATAAATTAAATTAGCAGAAGGCCTCTCATTAAAGCTTAGGGTTTCAAAATTAGAAGTATCGTAACAGCCAAAGGCATTCCTTAAAATAACCTGATAATTTCCGCTTTTGTTTGCTGCAAAATTGTTTTGGTTCGAACCGAAAATGTTTTGATTATTTAGGCGCCATTGGTAAAAGGATTCTTGATTGGCTTCAGATGTTAATTGAATGAAATCGCCGCTGCAGGCATTAGATCCATGTTGATTTAATATTTTGGCTATTGGATTTGGGTAGGCAATAATTTGAAGTCCCGTAGAGGTGTCAATACATCCATAATTATTGGTATGTATGGCCTGAACCAAGCCAGTTTTATTGCAGTTAAATTGATTTAATGTATCTAAAGTTGGCACGCCATTAATGAGCCAATTTACACGAGTACCCATAATTAAATTAGTTTGAATTAGGGCCTGTGCGCCAGCACAAAAGCTTGTGGGCGAATTGGTAAAAACGATGGCACTGGGACTAGGGAGTACATTTATATAATTAATGGAAGAATCTTTACATCCTTTGTTATTGGCTAATAACAATTTAACTTGATAATACCCAGGTAAATTATATTGTTTTTGAATGGCATTTTGGTTGCTGGTATCGAAATTACTTTCGCCAAGGTGCCACTTTAAATAGGTGATTGAATCTAGAGGGTTGGCGTTAAAAGTAAAGATGTAGTTATTTCCCTTAACGCATTGGTTTGAGCCATTAAGGGTGAAATTCTTTTGGGAAATAGCATTGAAATCTATCCTTACCGAATTTGAGGAATCGGCGTCGCCTCCTGATTTTACTAACCTTTTAATCCAAATGGTATTTGCAGGATAATATTGTGGTTGAAAAAATGGCTGGTTGGCGGAATTTAGGGCAAGGGTGAAATTTGAATTGGGGCCAACCGTAGAAATGAGCCAAGAATAGGTAAAACTACCCGAACCACCGATGGGCGTGGAGCCTGAAACTAAACTGGGATTATTGCCTTTGCACAGTGTTTGATCTCCTATAATGTGGTTGTTGGAGATTGGAATGAGGTTGCCATTTGGGGTCATAGACACAATAAAGGCATCGTTTGTTCCTCCAATAGAAGGCTGCCAAGAACCAGTTGTAGTAATAAAACTGGTGGATGTTGTTAGTCCGGTAAAATAAATATAATTTTGAAGGCCAATTGCCACGTTGTACCCAAAATCTCCGGATAATCCGCCATAATAAGTCGACCAAATAATGAAACCGCTGGTATCAAACTTTGTAATTAAGGCGTCAAAGCCGCCTTTGTTAGTTAGTTGATGAGTGTTTATGGTCGACATTCCTGTTTCGGAACTTGTAAACCCGCACAGAACGAGGTCTCCCACCTTATCTTGAATTACCTTATTAGAATAATCATTTCCATTATCGCCAAAATAGGTCGACCAAATCCTTAATCCAGAGGAATCAAACTTGGCCAAGAATCCATCGCCTTCGCCTTTATAAACCGATTGGAGGGCGCCCATACTGGCTATATTCAATGCAGATTGGGTTGAGCCAGTAAGGTAAACGAATCCAGCTTTATCAACCATAACAGATCTGCCGTCTTCATTGCCTTCACCACCAAAATAAGTCCCCCAAATTCGAGTACCATTGGGAGAAAACTTAACTAAAAAAGCGTCGTCTGAGGTTCCAGAGCCAGATAAAGCAGGCTGGTAAACGTTTAGTGATGCAATTGCATTTGCGGAAGAAGTAAATCCTGCTAGGTAAATATTGCCTAATAAATCGGAGGTGATGCCATTGGCGTATTCATTTCCTAAACCACCGTAGAAAGTCGACCAAATTAAGCCGCCACTGGCATTAAATTTAGCAAGGAAACCATCATTTCCTCCACCATTTGAAGTTTGATAGGCACCCGTTGAGCTAACGCCATAAAGCGAACTGCTATAGCCACTTAAAATGATGTTATTGTTTTCGTCTGAGGTTATTCCATAACCGTAATCAAACAAATCGCCACCAAAATAGCTCGACCAAATGCGGGTTCCAGCCTGAGATAGTTTTACCACAAATGCATCTGTAACACCCCATAACGTATCTTGAAAAGCATTCGAACTTGCTATTCCAGCAACAGAGCCTGTTAGCCCGGCCACAATCACATGACCTTGTTTAGAAATGGAGATATCATAACAATAATCGTTGTTTTCGCCACCATAATAAGTAGCCCAACATAACTGGCCATTTTCCAGAAACTTTAGTATAAATCCGTCGTTAAATCCGCCATAAACAGATTGAAAAGCACCATTGGTGGCTATGTTTGAGGCAGAGTAAGTATAACCAGTGGTATAAATATTCCCAAGCGTATCGGTGGCAATACTATTGCCATTTTCATAATAAGTGCCGCCAAAATAGGTTGCCCAAGGACTAGGGTCCACCACCAATTTCTCGCCATCTTTTTTCTCTGGACAAACCAAGCCAATACTGCCATTTAAAAGCAAGTTAAATTTAACCAAGGTCGATTTTTCCTTTAAATCATTGGTGAGAAAATAGCTGTAGGGGATTTTTTCTGAGATAAGGCCAAGAGGTGTTTTAATGTTTAAAACATTTCCATCTGAACCAATTTCGAAGGGAGCGCCTAAAACGTCTAGTTGGAAATCTTGTAGCTTAGAACCGGGGTGAGCGATAATGTTGTATTTAAATTTTTCTCCAATCACAAACTCTATATCTATGCCTGGGTAAATGTCTTTATAGAGAATCTTGGAATAATGCCGAATAAATACGGCTAAATCGCCAGATATTTCGTTATAATAGTTTATATATGAGCTATTTGGTTCAGACCGAATGATTTTTTTATTTGTGTTTGCATCTTTAAATATAAAATCAACACGTTGCGATTGAAATTGTGGGTTCGTTTTTGGAAATTGAAAGTGCTTGTTGGTTTTGGGGTTCGAATTAACTTTGCCAATAAGTTTGTTTATTTGGTAGCTGAAACCTGTTTTAGTGAGCTGAACTTGAAAATTTTCTTGGTTATAAATAAATAAAACATCTGGATTGGGGAGTCTAGATTGGTTCATAACCTGACCACGATTTTCAACAAAACCAAATATTGGGCTTGCGAAGGCTTGGTATGAATTTAAAATGCCGAGGCAAAAGCTTAGGAGTAAAATATATTGCTTTGGCAGATTCATTGTTTTGGTTGGAGATTAAGACAGAGTAAAGGTACAACTCTGGACGAAACAAAGCAATAAATTTTAAGGCTAATGATTTATCAATGTGTGGATAAGCCCAGTATTATGCGGTTTATTTCTTCTTTCTTTTTCTCTATAATTAATATTATGTTAAATAGAAATTGAAATAACGCCAGTATTGGTTATTATATTCAGGGTAATTATAAACTGAACGGACATAAAAAAATCCCCAACGCTACAGGTGTATTGTTGGGGATTAATTTTACAAAAAAGTTGAATCCTATTCGAACAGTTCTCTCCTCTTTTTAGTTTCCATTGTTTTCTTTTCGTCGTTTAAGTTTGCATAAACTTGTTGGATGCTATACAAAATATCGCGCATGTAAGCATATTTTTCTTTTTTCTTTTCAGCGGTTTCTTCACCCTTTGCTTCTGCAATTGCAAGTGCTTGATTAAAATACCCTAATGCTGTTGTTAAAATCTCATCCTTTTGTTTTCTCAATGGATTATAACGTTTATCATATTCGGCACCTTGTAGATTACTTGGAATTGCATTCATTTTTTCTACAACCTCGGTGGTTTTGTTATTGGTTAATGCGCCAAGGTTGTAAAATGCATCTATATAATCTGGATTCAATTCCACCACCTTTTTATACTCAATTTCGGCTTTAGAGGCATTTTCTTTGGCGCGTGCTGCTTGTGCATCGTATTGACTCTGGTAATTGTTAGCTGCCAATGTATAAGTTGCTTTTTTAGCAGGCACCTTTTCTGTTTGTGCTTTTCTTTTTAAGGTTGAAACGGTATCTCTTAAGTTTTTAGCTTTTTTATTAATATCGTTTGTTAAATTATCATACACACTGCCTCTAACAAATATAAGCGAAGCATCATCAGGATTAATTTCAATGGCCGAGTTCAATTTATTCAACAATAAATCTTGGCGACCCATGTTCATATAGATATTAAGCTCTTGATTGATTAAATCCTTTTCGCTTGGGTATTTAGTCCTACCCTGCTCAATAAATTTTAAGGCAGAAGTGGTGTCGGTTTCCTCAAGATATATATTCGACATTTGCATGTAAATTAGGTGATCATTATAATTTAGATCCATTAATTTCTGCAAATATTGTTTGGCTTTTGCGTTGTCATTTGACTGAACAGCAGAATAAGCCATATATAAATAGATATTCTTTTCTGACAAATTATTTTTCTTTAAATCCTCATTTTTATCATAAGGAATTATATCTAAAACAATTTGGTAGTATTTAATGGCATCTTTATAGTTTTTATTCTCATAAGCGCTAATACCCTTGTTAAAACACATAAATGCGCTGTTTAATATTGCCTGATCTTTGCAATAATACGCGTAGCGATTTTTAGCATCATTTTCAATGCACTTTTTGCATCCATTATAAAAGTTTTCTGCTAAATCGGCATCAACAAGTTTTTCATAAGCGGGATTTCTATAGATGGTATCGAGCACCGCAACATAATAAAACCACGCTTTGGGATCATTTTTGGTTTCTGAATTTACAATTGCCAATTCAATTGATTTTTTAGCGTCTTCTACCTCGCCATTTCTCAAATAAATTGCGGCACTTTCTACATTACTTCTTTGGGCAAATCCTTGGAAACTCAAAAGAGTTAGGACTGCTATCAATAGTCTTTTCATTAGATGCTGGTTTAAATAGTACTTTACAAACATATTCATTTCTTTTTTTAGTTCAAATGCGATTCATCACCTTTTTTAATGCTGATTTAAACTTTTGCGTTAAACTTTCGATATATAGTCATAAAAAAAGAGCTTCAGGTTTCCCCTGAAGCTCTTTTCTGTTTCAAGAATGATTAATTCTTTTCGTAGGTTGCTACCTCTACATCTTTATAATCTTGGATTTTATATCCTAATTTTTCAAGTGGTGTTTTAACTTTTTCTTTGTCACCTACAATCAAAATGGTCATTTTTTCTGGTTGCAAAATTTCTTTGGCAATGGCATTAATTTCTTCCTTTGTTAAAGATTTGATGGTTACGTTTTGCTGACGGATATAATCCTTAGGCAAGTTATACTCAACTAAGCGGTTTAAGAAATTTGCCTTTTGGAAGTTGGTTTCATAACGCAATGCATCACTTTGGGTAATAGATTTTTTCATAAAATCTAGTTCCTCATCATTAATACCATTGCTTTTATAATTATTTACTTCATACATAATTTCTTTCAATGCACTATCTGTTGCCGAAGTTCTAACTCCAGTAGATATTCCATAAACACCTTGGCGATCTTTAAATCCACTGTTATAAGAGCGAATACCATAGGTAAATCCTTTTTCTTCACGCAAGTTTAGGTTTAAACGGCTATTGAAACTACCACCCAATGGATAGTTCATGGCATTGGTTTTAAAATATTTACCATTCCAATCGTATGTTTGACCCAATTGTCCCACACGGATTTCTGATTGCGCTGCCTTATACTTGTCAACCAGCATAATTTGATTGCCATTTGCATTGTTTGCCACGGGCGCAGCTATTACTGGGAATACAGGGTTCTTCTTTTTCCAATTTTTCAAGAAGGTTGTTTTCGACAAAATCTCAGCTTCGGTTACATCACCTACAATGGTTAAAGTAGCAAAATCTGGTGCATAGAATTTATCGTAAAACGACTGAACATCCTTAATAGTCATGGCTTTAATTGATTTTAAAGTACCCGAAACAGGCTCTGCTGTAATACTTTTGCCATAAATCAACTTACTAAAAGCTAAATCGGCTGTAGCTGCTGCATCATATTTTTGCGAATTTACATTTTGATAGTTTTGAGATTGGTTCAGCTTAAAGTCTTCTGAGGTAAATTTAGGACGCATAAATTTTTCTTCTACTAATTTTAAGGTAGCATCTAAGTTCCTTTTCATACAAACTACTTGCATAAAATGGTTATCAGAGCCAGTACCAAAGCTAATTGAACTACCCAATTTATCTAATTCGTTTTCGAATTGCTCACTGGTATAAGTTTGTGTTGCCTCACTCATCATATCAGCAGTTAAGTTAGACAAACCTGTTTTTGAAGCATCTCCAACTGCAATATTTCCACCCTTCATGCTTAATAATATGGTTACAATTGGAGATTCTTTCGTTTCAATTCCAATTACTTTAATACCATTATCCCAATTGGCGCTATAAAAGTTAGGAATTTCAGTCAATTTTGCTGCACCCGCTTCAGGGCGATTGCTGCGATCGAAATTGTCTTTTGGTGTAGTATAGGAAAGTCCTTTATATTCTAACTCAGTTTTCCCTGTAGAACCTACGCTTTGCGGCTCTTTGGTTTCTTCTTTGTTGGCTGCTGCATTTGCTTTTTTAGGGAAGATGTTAACTAAAGTGTAGTTCTTTCCTTTAATGTATTGGCGGAATACGCGCATTACATCCTCTTTAGTTACTTTATTATAACGAGCCATTTCATCGCCCATGTTATAACCTTGCGCCAATTTTGGTGTTCCATGACTTAAATACCACATCGTACTTAAAATACTGGCGCGACTGCCCACGCTTTGCATGCTTTGAATAATGCTAGTTTCAAACTGCCCTTTAGCACGACTTAAATCGTCATCGGAAACACCTTTTGAATCAAATTCATTTAAACTAGCAAGCATTCCCTTTTCAATATCGTTGTCGCCTTCAAAGTTTGGCATGGCTATAAAGATTATACCAAACTCACCCGACAATTCAAAACCAGAGTTAAAAGAAAATACTTGAATGGCTTTTTGCGGCTCAGGTTTAACAAAATTCTTGTATAAAATAGAATTGTTGCCATTACCCAAAATAAATCCCAACACATCTAATGCAGCTTCATCAGGATGATATTGCTTTACAGAAGGGTAAGTAAAAGCATACATAGGAGCAAATACATTGTCGCCATAGTTTACATATTTATTATCTGGTAATCTTACTGGCTCAGTTCTTTGCGTGCGCACTTCTGGACCTTTAGGAATTGGGCCAAAATATTTTTCAGATAATCTCACAACATCTGCCGCTTTTACATCACCAGAAACAACCAAGCAAGCATTGTTTGGTCCGTACCAGCGCATGAAGAAATTTTTCAAATCTTCTACATTTACCCTGTCTAAATCTTCCAAGTAACCAATTATAGGCCAGCTATAAGGATGTCCTTGCGGGTACAAAGCTGCATCATTAATTTCGCCTCTTTTGCCATAAGGAACATTGTCAATATTTTGACCTTTTTCATTTTTAACTGTTGAACGCTGAACCTCAAACTTCTTTTGAGTTACAGAATCCAGCAAGAAACCCATTCTGTCTGCTTCGAGCCACAATGCTGTTTCCAAATAATTTGAAGGTAAAGTTTCAAAATAATTTGTCCTATCGCGGTTGGTGGTTCCGTTCATTTGACCACCCGCACCTTGAACAATTTTAAAATGCTCTTCATCTTTTACGTGCAAGGAACCTTGGAACATCATGTGTTCAAAGAAATGTGCAAAGCCAGATTTTCCAGGAGTTTCTCTGGCTGAACCAACATGATAAGTTACCTCAACATGAACAATTGGATCGGAATGATCCTCGTGAACGATGAGTGTAAGCCCATTTGGCAATAGATACTTTTCGTAACTAATTTTTAATTCACCAGGGTTAGCCGTTACTTTTTCAAGCAAAGTAGTTTTGGCCGGGATAGTGGCTGCGGGTGTTTGTGAATTCGCTGACTGAATACCCATCAGAAAAGCAAAAGCACCTGCAAATAATAAACCTCTTTTCATATTTGATTTTATTTTATTGGTTTTATGGTTTGTGTTGAAAAATTTAAGGCATAGTTAGACTTATCAATTTTTCATTGCACCGCAATTTAAAGACTTTAGGTTAAGTGCGACAAGTTTTTTTTATGAGAGGTATATGAAACATTTGTGTGGTTGGTGGAAAAGATTTACTTAATTTATAGTTGCAATGTTTCAAAAGCTGCTTATTTTCGCCTCATATAATTTTTATCATGAACAAAAGAATACTTGCTATAACAACGTTAATTTTCACTGCCGCATTTCTACGCTTAATACCGCATGCGCCTAATTTTAGCCCTATTGGAGCCATTGCATTATTTGGAGGTGCTTATTTAGGCAGAAACTACCTTGCCTATTTAATGCCGATGCTTGCCATGTTGCTGAGCGATTTGTTTTTGGGATTTTATGGCTTAGAAATGTTGATTACTTATTCGGCAATTGCAGGAATGATATTCATTGGAACCCAATTAAGCAAGAAAATAACTTGGTATAATATCGGTTTGGGATCAGTTGCCTCTTCTGTGGTTTTCTATTTAATAACCAATTGCGTGTTCTTTTATCCTACAACGATGGGCTCAATTTACACCCACGATATGGCGGGATTATTAACTAGTTATGTTGCTGGATGGCCGTTTTTCCAAAACACATTCGCTTCAGATTTAGTTTACAATACCTTATTATTTGGAAGCTTCTATTTATTAAGCATCAATATTCCTTCATTAAAACTAGAGAAAATTAAGGCTTAGAGAAATCTGCCTCTCCTTTTTTTTGACCAAATTCAACGCTCAAGTGATAAATTCCACTTGGGCGTTTTTTGTACCCTTTTAATTGAATTCGGTTCAGGCCCTTTTTTAAAGAAATGTATTGCTTTTCTATTTCCTTGTTAATTGGTTCGGTTATTAATAAGTTCACCTTTTGGTTGGTTCTTGCGTTAATAATTACATACATATACCTATCTGGCAATTCCCTAAAATCGAGTATGCTATCTGTTTTTACCCGTATGCATTTTGCGGCAAGTTCTATATCTGGTATGCCTGATCCAACATATTTATCTGGTTTATAAAACTGGTTTGCCGTGAGCATGAGCACCTCTTTTATTTTTTGCGCAGAAGCATTTGGATCAGCTTGTAATAAAATGGCTGCCGTACCTGCAATTATTGGGCAGGCATAAGATGTGCCATTTCCTTCAAATACTTTTCCATCTTGCGAGATTAGGACTGCATTTTTTCCAAGTGCAGCAAGGTCTGGCTTCATTCTTTTATCGGCTGTTGGTCCTACAGAACTAAAGCTAGCATAGCTGCCATGTTTATCTATGGCACCAATTGTGAGCACCTCTGCCACATCTGCCGGTGCACTTAATTGACGCCAAGGATCGTTTCCCTCATTGCCAGCACTAACGGCCACTAAAATACCTTTTGAGGCCGCAATTTGTGCCGCCTTGCTAACGATGGTTGTTTTGCCATCCAATTCGGAATATTTATGCCCCATCACTTTTTCATCGTGCTTTGTATAACCCAAAGAAGAGTTGATGATATCGGCACCAGCGCTGTCTGCAAATTCTGCGGCTAAGGTCCAAAAATACTCTTCCACAAGGTACTCCGATGCGGCATTTTCTGATCTCAATAAAAGGTACTGACTCGCAGGTGCAGCACCGCAAATTAATCCGGGTTGGTATGCCGCCAAACAACTCATCACCGATAAACCATGTTCATCATCGTCGAACACCTCTTCTTCTAGCTCCACAAAATCTCGCGTGGCAATGATTCTTTTCTCTGTAAACAAATGATTAAAAGCCTTCAATTGATCCAGATTTCTGAAGCCAGCATCAATAACAGCAATGAGAACATTCTTGCCTTGCATGCCCGATTTAATTAAATTGGCGGCATTAATTTGTTCTAATTGAGCAAAGCTTTTGCCCAATAATTGCGAATCATTTCTTTCCTTTTTGTTTTCGAACGTTTGGGCAAGAATCTGTAATTGGTTTTCTAAACTATTTTCCGTGGCTTGGTCTTGTTCATCGTAAAAATATGCCGGACCTACATAAGTGGTATTGGTTACAAAAGGAAGCGTCTTTATTTCGGCTTCAATGTCTTTTGTTCCACTTAAAATAATGGCACCATTTAGCCAACGGCTGCTGCCATAAAGCAACAAAGGCAATTGTGCAAGCTGAGCCAAATATGCGCTGTCTGGCGGAATATCATTGACATTAAGCGGCACTCTGTTTCGAGTTCTTCTTTCGATTGCACGAATGGAAATATAGCTTGAAGGGTTGTACAATATTTTTTGAGCCTGGGGTTTATCTTTAAATTCAACAAAATAAAACTTTTGCTGGCCATATAGGTTCAGACCGAAAAAAAGAAATGATAGAAATAAGATTTGTCTCATGGACGGGTAAAGGATATTAATTTTTGCCTAATTTTATACCCAGATTTCTTGTTATTTTGGGTGTTTATATTGTTGTTGATTCTATCTACCAATCCCAGGTTTTTGGCATACACATTTCTAATCAATATCTCTTCAATTAGGTTGTTTGTTTGAGCTTCTAAAACGGTAATTGTGTTGGTAAATAGGGTGTCGTTATTGTTAAAATTGTTATAAAGGCTTTGCCATTGATAATTTCTTTTGCCCAAGGAATTATACGCATTTCCGTTCCACAATTGGGTTTGCCCTATTGGGAAAATTAATTTAACAAAACGGGTATTTTCCTCTACCCATTGAAGCGTGTTATTTTCTTTGATTATATAAAGTGAGCTTCTAGGCTCCCAAAGTAAACTTGAGTCTTTCCATACCCTTCGGGCAATTTGCCTGTGTTCATTTAAATCTTGACCATTCACCAAGCCTCCAAATATTTCCATTAGGGTAAAATGGAAGGTATCTGCAGTCTGCGTATTATCGTCGAAAGCAATAGAATCTATTGAATAGGTTTTTATCCAACCCGAATCGAGCGGAAAATAATCAAATCCTAGATCTGGCGAAGGCTGCTTATCCTTAGCGCAAGAAGCGATAAGAAGCATGCCAAAAGCCAAAAGCATAAAATAGGATTTGATTATATTCATATTATTTAAAGTTCAAAACTAGATTGAATCCAACCGCCACCTATTACATCGTTTCCTTCGTAAAATACTGCGCTTTGGCCAGGGGCAATGCCTTTTACCAAACTGTGAAAGTCTACTTTCATGCGCGTATCTTCTTGCGTAATGGTGGCCATGGTTCCTGCGTCTTTGTATCGCACTTTGGTTAACGAATCCATGGGCGAAATTATTTCTGGGTACTTTTGCAAATTAATATTTCGCACCCACATGCCATTTCTTTGAAGCTCCTCTTCCCTACCCAAAACAACGGTATTAGAATTTGGCTGAATTTCGAGCACAAACATGGGTTCGCCTAAGGCTATTTCTAGTCCTTTTCTTTGGCCCACCGTATAGAATGGATAGCCGCGATGTTTTCCTAAAACCTTGCCTTCTCTGTTAACAAAATTTCCACCATCAACGCGCTCTTCTAGTCCATCAACTTTGCGTTTTAAAAACCCCCTGTAATCATTGTCTGGCACAAAGCAAATTTCATAGCTCTCGCTTTTCTTGGCCAACTCGGTAAAGCCTCTATCGATGGCCATTTGGCGAATATCTGTTTTATGAAAACCACCCAAAGGGAATCGGGTTCTAGCTAAGCTTTCTTGACTTAATCCCCAAAGTACATAGCTTTGATCTTTGTGGTGATCTAAGCCGCGGCTAATGACATGGCGGTTGTTTTCTTCTCTAATTTGCGCATAATGACCGGTAGCAATAAACTCGCAATCGAGTTGATTGGCACGTTTAAGTAAAGCTTCCCATTTGATATGCGTATTGCATAGTACGCAAGGGTTTGGCGTTCTTCCGGCCAAGTATTCCTCAATGAAATTATCGATAACAAAATCGCCAAATTCATCTCTAATATCTAAAATTAAATGGTGAATACCATATTGAACAGCAATTGCCCTGGCATCGTTAATGGAGTCTAGGCTACAACAGCCAGTTTCTTTTTTGCCTCCACCACTGTTTTGGTAATCCCATGTTTTCATGGTAATTCCAACTACTTCATATCCTTCTTCTGCTAGCATAACGGCTGCCACGGTGCTATCAATTCCACCGCTCATGGCCACTAAAATTCTTCCTTTTTTACTCATATTTCAAAACATTAAAGGGTAAAAAGCCCTTGTGATTGATTTGGCAAATATAACTTATTCCTTCCAAACAGAAGGGAAAAGAATGTAAGCCATGGCAATCACTAAGATGTTGAAGGCAAAAAGGATTCCAAGGTCTTTATAAATCTGGGTTGGATCGGTTCCATCCATGGCTCTTTTGGTGGCTTTAATGACAATAAGCAACAAAGGAATAATAATTGGAAGGCTTAAAACAGGCATTAGCAAGTTGCTGTTTCCTGCTTTGGATGAAATGGCAGACAGCATGGTAAATGTGCTGGCAAAGCCTATGCAGCCTAATAAAGTTACAGCAAAATACAAACCCATGGCATCAATTGGGTTACCCATTAACAAGGCAAAAGTGCTTAAACACAAAGTTGCGAGTACCACATTTAATGCAGCGTTATAAATAAATTTGGCAAGCAACAATTGTTGTGGCTGAACCAACATGTGATAATAAAGGTTTCGGCCTTTGCCTTCTCCTATGAAGCTTTTAGCGATTGCATTGATGGAAATAAAAAGCATAACAACCCAAAATACGCCATTCCAGGTATTGTTGTTTAAGCTCTTAACAGCCAAATAAACTACAAAAACAGAAGATAACACTTGCAAGAGAATTCCATTTAGGGCGTAACGTTGGCGCCATTCTAGGAGCAATTCTTTTTTTATTAAAGGTATTAATGGACTCATTGGGTGCGCAAATATTTTTGGTTCAGACCTAAAAAGAGCAGCTTATCTATTACCTAATTAGTAACGGGGATAGGAACTTTGCCTAATTCTTTAAGTCGCTTTATATGAGACACTAAGGCCGACCATAAAGTAGGATTTTGAAGATATGGGATATCATATTTTTTGGCTGTTGCCTCCACAATTTTAGATATAGCGGGGTAATGTAAATGGCAAATATTGGGAAAAAGGTGGTGCTCTACTTGGAAATTTAATCCGCCTACATACCAGTTGAGCAACTTATTACCCGGGGCAAAATTTGCTGTGGTCATAAGTTGGTGAACTGCCCATTCATTTTCTGTCACTTTATCTTCGTTTGGCACGGGCTGAGCAACACCTTCAACAATATGGGCCAATTGAAATACCAGAGCAAAAATAAATCCAGCCATCATGTGCATTGCAATAAACGAAATAAGCACCTGCCACCAAGCTAAATCGGTGTAAATAATTGGAAGGCCAATAAAAATAAAAAGGTAAATTAATTTAACGCCAATTAAAATGGAAAATTCCTTTTTAGGATCGCCCAAATGTTGCTTTACGAGTCCTGCTTTATTATACCCTATTAGCTTAGGAAGATCGCCTAACAACATGGAAATTGTCATCATGGTATACAAAGGAAATGAGTACAAATATTGGTACTTATGAATGGGTTTTAAGGGCGATTGTTCAGAGAAACGCATAATCCATCTTGGTTTAATGTCCTCGTCGAGACCGCCGATATTGGTGTATGCATGGTGAAAAATGTTATGTTGAATTTTCCAGTTGAACACGTTGCTGCCAATAATGTACAAGCTATACCCCATTATTTTATTAACCCATTTATGCTTTGAATAGGAATTATGAAGGGCATCGTGCATCACACTCATTCCCACGCCAGCTGTGCCAATTCCTATAAGTACATATAACAAAAAGGACTGTAGAAACGAGGTATTATAAAGTAGGATTATGACAAAAGGAGCAACATATAAGGTATAAGCCGACAAGGTTTTAAGCCACATTATAGCGTTGCCTTTGGTAGAAAGATTATTTTCTTTGAAGTAGGCATTTACATTGTGTCGTAATTCTTTGGCAAACTGTTTCTGCTTATGCTCCTCGCTATGGAATTTAACTAACTTCATTCAATTTTTATGGTTTTAATGGGGTAACTGTTTTTGTTTTATAGGTTGTAAAGGTATGTTAAAAGGGAATATTTAGGTTAAATCATTGTTAAAACGAGCGTCATATTTTTGCGACTTACTTTGTGCATGTTAAGGTATATTTTGTTGCTAATAAATAGAAAATAAGTGTGTATTCCTAAATTCTCTTATTTTTGTCTGTTTGAACCAATATAATATGAAAAAGATATTAATAGCGAATAGAGGCGAAATTGCTTTAAGGGTTATGCGCACTGCAAAGGAAATGGGCATAAAAACGGTTGCAGTATATAGTGAGGCCGACAGAAAAGCTTTGCATGTAAGGTATGCCGATGAGGCTGTGTGCATTGGTCTGCCGCCTAGTAACCAAAGCTATTTGTTGGGAGATAAAATTATTGATGTGGCTTTAGCTGCGGGGGCAGATGCCATTCACCCTGGATATGGATTTTTAAGTGAGAACGCCAATTTTGCCCGAAAAGTTAAAGCGGCAGGATTAATATTTATTGGACCTTCGGCCGAAAGTATGGAGGTGATGGGCAGTAAAATTAGTGCTAAGCAAGCGGTATCGAAGTTTAATGTTCCCTTGGTTCCTGGAACCCAAGAAGCACTGAGCAATGTTGCCGAGGCCAGAACAATTGCCAATGGAATAGGTTATCCTGTTTTGGTAAAGGCCTCTGCTGGTGGTGGTGGCAAGGGCATGCGGGTTGTGAATTCGGAAGATGAATTTGAGGAAGCTATTCGTTTGGCACAGTCAGAAGCCTTGGCCTCATTTGGCGACGATGCTGTGTTTATTGAAAAATTTGTGGGTTCGCCCAAACATATTGAGATACAAATTTTGGGCGACCAGCATGGCAATGTAGTTTATTTGTTTGAGCGCGAATGCAGTATTCAAAGAAGGCATCAGAAATTGGTGGAAGAAGCTCCTTCCAGTTGTTTAACACCGGAAGTGCGCAAGAAAATGGGCGAAGCAGCAGTAAATGTTGCTAAAGCTGCAAATTATTACAGTGCTGGAACCGTGGAGTTTCTGGTAGATTATGATTTGAATTTTTATTTCTTGGAGATGAACACGCGCTTGCAAGTTGAGCATCCTGTAACAGAACAAATAGTGGGATTAGATTTGGTTAAAGAGCAAATTAGGATTGCCAGAGGAGAAACTTTGGGATACGCTCAAGAGGATTTGAAAATGCATGGTCATGCCATTGAATTGAGAGTTTGTGCAGAAGACCCTAGGAATAATTTTTTACCTGATATTGGCAAACTTACTACTTACAAAACGCCTCAAGGTTATGGGGTAAGGGTGGATGATAGTTTTGAAGAAGGAATGGAGATTCCAATTCAGTATGATCCAATGATAGCTAAGTTAATCACCTTTGGGGCAAATAGAGAAGAGGCTATTCAAAGGATGATAAGGGCAATTGCAGATTATCGCATTAGCGGAATAGAAACGACTTTAAGTTTTGGTAATTTTGTGATGCACCATGAGGCTTATTTGAAAGGCGATTTTGACACCCATTTTATTGAAAAATACTATAAGCCAGAATTATTAGATGCTGGCGGTTCTCCGTTGCATTCTGCGGCAGCCGCATTTAGTGCAGGGGATTTATTTTTTCTATACGAAGGAAAAGAAACCAAGGCAATAGAAAATAACTCCACTAACTGGCAATTGAAAAGAAAAGCATAATTTATGAGAAAAGCTAAAATTCATCTTTCCCTCCTATTTATTGGTTTTCTGGTTGTTTCCAGTAATCTTTTTGGTCAGTCCAAAATTATTTTAGACAAGCAATCTGGTGGGGGTTATTGCAATAAATATTTCGACTTAGGAGATCATGGATTTGCATTAGTTTTTAACAAGAATAAGGACTTAGAGGAAGGGTATGGGGCAAGTGCGACACTTCAAAACAATGTCTTTTATTATAGCAAAGATCTCGTAAAAAGAGCGAATTTTAAAATATCCACCAATGGGCAATTTTCATTGTATGCGAGTAAAAATTATTTATTTGTAGTTGATAGGTTAAGTACAAAATATTGGGTAAGGGTTTTAAATTTTAATGGTCAAGAACTGGCCAGTAAAAAGTTTGACATTGGAGCCATTGGATTAAATTATGACTTGGTTAGTAAAATTCATTTTACCGCTTTAGGCAAGATGATTTTTGAGGTTTATGATGGCTTGGAAGACTTACACATTTATCAAATTAGCTTACTTGAAACACAAGAAAGCGGTTTAAAAGAAATTGACATTCCATTTCCTAGTTCAAACCCGTTAGAGAACTTAAAGTATCAGGGAAAATGGAAGTTGACTGCAGAGAATATGGGTTATTATATTTTGGCAAGAAAAGGTGCTAATTCTGAGTACGACCCAAATGCAATTGCTTATCAAATTGCGTTTTATGATGAAGAATTTGGGTTGTTTAGAGAATTGCTGTTAGATAATATTTTAACAGAAAACGCGCAAATGATTGGAAAAGACGCCTCTTTTAGTTTAAACCCTACCCTTCAAAGTTTTATTGTAACCTGTAATATTATAAAGAACGGTAAAGTTGGTTTTATGGTGGCAAATTATGGCATGAATGCCAATTCAAATGTCATGAAATTATTTTGGCAGAAAGAATTCGAATTAATCAACAATGTTAAATATAGAATTGTAGAATTAGATGGCATAAGTGTTCCTGCCCCGCCGGTTATCATGAACAAGGGCGACCAGGTGATTGTATGCTTAAACAAGGGTCGCAGCAATGTTCAAGAGGAATCCATCAACCAAATGGTGGTATTTGATGGTCAAGGTAATAATACCTTTAACGCAATTCAAATGGGTAATTATGAGCAATTAAATTTGGATGGATTTTGTGTTGACAATGACAATTTATATAGCCGCATTAAGAAGCTACAAATTGCTACTGTGTTGAAACCCTATTGTGAGCTTCAGAATATTGAGGTATTAGATATTGATTTGGATGCAATGGGAAATGAGTTGGCCATTGTTCGAAATTATGATATCAGCAAAAACCAAATAATCATTTACCGTTTTACTAAAAGATAAAATCTCCTTTTTTGTTAGGTTAATTAGTAAAGTGACTTAGGTATAAAGTTTACCTCAAAATAAACCGTGTTTGGGTTATTCCATAACCTGTAAAGGAACCTATTGCCCCATCCACATTAGAAGAAACAGAGACCGGTGTTGCAAATGGTCCGCCATTGTTGGCCGCATTCCTAAAAGAATCCCAAAACAAGTATTCTTGTCGGCCAATTTGCGAAAGATAAACATTCACGGTATCGCCATATTTAAAAGGATTTAACATGATAAAAGGCCGCGTTTGGTTGTTTATTTGTGCATCGTCAAAAGTATAAAATCGATCGCCATATCCCCACCCTGTTAGTAGTGGCAGGAATCCTTTTTTAAGCACAATTCTATAATTATTTTGTTCGGGACCATCGAACCAGTCGAAGTAGAAATAGGCATTTGTGTCCTTTTGATTTGGTTTAAGCCAATAATGTGTGCTGTCTATAGTTACAGGTTTTGGGATGTAGGTTTTGCCAGTAACTTTTCTTCCATCTACAAGCTCTATTTCTAATAGGTAAGCTTTATCTACAACGCCAGTAAACAAGGGATTGACATAGATGCCTGGATACACTGCATTTGCTATATCATAAAATCGTATTCTGTTGTTTGGTTCAAACAGGGTATCTTTTCCTATAACATTGCCTTGGGTAATATAAACTTTTGCACCGCTAACAGCTGCAAGGTCTAGGCTCGGATTAAAATAATCCAAGGTATTTGATAAGACAACATAATTAAGTGTTGGCGATAATTGGTTGATGGATGCTTCCACTACCAGTTCAATTTTTGAAGCAGGGAGGTCTATCTTTATTTCCTTTTCGCATGAAGTTAAGATTGATAAGGCTATAGCCAACAAAGTCCAATTATACTTTTTAATTTTATTCATTTGTTAAAATTTAAAATTCCATTGCACCGAAGGGAGAATTGGGAATAAATAAACCATAAAAGCTTTAACTGTTTGGCTTTCTATATCTGGGAGGAAATAGATAAAATAAGGATTAGCCCTGTTATAAATATTATAAACGCTAAAGTTCCAACTGCTCTCAAATTTTTTTGATTGCTTGGCTATGTATGTAAATGAAACATCGGCCCGGTGATATGCAGGAAGTCTAAAAGAATTAACCGCACCATATTTGTCTACAAAAACAAATTTGGGTTCGCCGCTTATTGGATCAATGCCATATCTATATGCATATCGAGAGTCTGGCAAGGTTGTGGCATTGCCGGTACCATAAACAAACACAAAGCTTCCCGACCATTTCTTCGTTATTTCATAACTCAATAAAACAGAAATATCATGTGTTCTATCGTACCTATAAAAGTATGCTTTTCCATTGTTCAATTCATCAAATTGGCGGGTTGTTTTACTCCAAGTATAGCCTACCCATCCATTTAACCTACCCGTTTTTTTTCTTAAAAAAAGTTCAAGCCCATAACTTTTTCCCTCACCAAAAATCATTTCGTATTCTAAATTCTAATTAAAAAAAAGAGAAGCGCCTGGCTTAAATTCAATTTGGTTTTTCATAGGTTTGTAATAAATCTCGGCGGAAGATTCATACGCATTTTGTCTAAAATTCCTAAAATACCCCAAGGCATATTGCCGGGCCATTTGGGGTTTAACCAATTTACTACTAGGTACCCATAAGTCGACCGGAAATTGCGCTCCAGAGGTTGTTGCAAGGTGTAAAAACTGATAGGTTTGCGTATAGGATGTCTTTATGCTCGACTCCTCATTTACAAGATAAGTAAAGCTAAAACGAGGCTCCAATCTTGGATAAAAGGCAATGGTTTCACCTGTTTTGTAGGATATTGTATATTGGGTAGGCAGTTGAGTTGCCTCGTCGAATTCTGCTTGAGAATATGGGCCAACGAGTTGAAAAGCCACTGCCCTTAATCCATAATTTACGGTCCACCTTTGATTAATATTCCACTCATCTAAAATATAGGCAGCATATTCATGGGCATATTGTTTTTGAATGGCTTGGTCGATTTGGGTACTGCCGATATTACCTGTAAGAATGCCTGGTTGAAAGGTATGAAAAGTATAATTAAAGCCAAACTTCACTTGGTGGTTTTCGTATGGAAACCAAGTAAAATCACTTTTTAAATTCCAGTCTAACAAATTACTTCTTACTTTAAATCCACCAGCACCAAAATTAAAGTCATTAAACAATTCGTATCTATTGAAGATGACACTGGTATTGCAAAACAACTTTGAATTAAACACGTGATTCCATCTTGCCGTAGCAGTGCTATTTCCCCATCCAAAATTGAAATTTACACTCGAATTAAACTGGCTTTTATAATCCAAAATATCCCTGCCAAAGTAGCCAGAAATGAAAATTCTATCTTTCTGCCCCAAGATAAAACTCATTTTTAAATTCATGTCATAGAAATAATAGCTATTCCCCTTTATGTCTTGTGGTAAAAATGGTTTTGCCAATAAATCAATATAGGTTCTTCTGGCTGAAACCAAAAAACTACTTTTGCCTTTTTCGATGGGACCTTCGGCAGAGAGTCGGGTAGAAATTAGTCCCACTCCTCCGCTATACTTATAATTCTGGTTATTCCCATCCCTCATGCTCACGTTGAGGATGGATGACAATCTACCTCCATAATTGGCAGGCATACCGCCCTTAATAATATCAATTCCTTTTACCGCATCGGAGTTGAATACCGACAAAAAACCAAACAAATGAGATGGATTATAAACAACTGCCTCATCCATTAAAATTAGGTTTTGATCTGGTCCGCCACCTCTAACATAAAACCCTGTGCTCGCTTCTCCACCACTTTTTATTCCTGGTAGCAAAGTAATTGCTTTGAGCACATCTGGCTCACCAAAAATAACGGGGAGCGATTTAAGTTTTTCTCCACTAATCTCAATCCTACTCATTTCGGTGCTCCTTACGTTTTTGTCTAAACGCTCGCCCGAAATCACTACCTCCCTGCCAATATTAGTTTGAGGAACAAGTTCAATTTGAAAATTTAGTCCGTTTTCCTTTTTAAATTGAATGACTTTAGATTTATACCCAACATAAGAGCAAATAAAAATGTAGTTAAAGCTCGATACGTTGATAGAAAAGAACCCATAGGCATTTGTAACGGTTCCCGAAGTACCTTGCTTATTTCTGATACTTGCGCCAATTAAAGTTTCTCCAGTTGTGCTATCTTTAATATAGCCACTTACATTGAAGGATTGCGCCCTTGCATTTAAAGAAAAAGTAAAGCAAAAAAGAAAGAAAACAAATAGGCTTCTAAAGGTCATTTCCAAAAATACGTGTTATTTAATTAAGTTAACAAGCTAACGGATCATTTGTTCAGCTATTGTCCTATCAAATTTACATAAAAATAAAAATCAAATTCTAATGATCGGCAGTTTTACTTTTGCTAAAAAGGCTCTTTAATTTAACTGCTGGAACCCATATTTTAGATAGCATAAACTTTAAAGGATTTTCCTTTTTTACATGCCAAACAGTGGTTCTACTCGATTCTTGCTGATTTTCATGCATGGTATAAGCGTATGCTGCAATTGAGGTTCTATACTTACCTTCTGGGAAATTAATTGGATCGTACCCATGTAAAGTATAACCCCTACAATGCATAATGGCTAACCTGTTAAAAGGCACATCCACTTCTGTTTTATCTCCAGTTCTGCCATCTTCCAGCCGAAGCTCGCCACGGTGCTCTTTTTTCCAATCCTTGTTAATGTATAACAACAGATTTAAATTGCGGTACCAGGTATTGTGTAAAGGATGATAATTAAAATCTGCATGCATATCTAAAAAGCTCCCCTTCTTACCTTGGTGTATGCCGCCACCATAAAAAGTAGGATCTATAAATACATTTTCATTAGTGATATAACTCATTAATTCACCAAAACGGGGACTAATCAAATCCTCATGCAATTCATAAAAAAGTCCACCCATTTCATAGTATTTGCTTTTTTCAAACTTGTTTTTTGCAAACACATAATCGGCGCTAGGGGTTTCAATATCAGGAATTTGGTTATAAAGTTCTGTGAGTTTTTCCTCATCACACAAACCATCAATTCCTATATGAGGAAAAGGTTGAGCCTCAAGAAATAGTTTGCGAAATCTATCTTTATTTTCTTCTAAATAATCAAATCTAATCATCTTAAATTGGTGGTTTTGAGGGTGCAAATTATCAATAAGGATTGTTTATTCCTATGACAATTCTCTTGGTTGTTAAAATGACTTAATAAATATAAAATGAGAATACTCCCCGACCACCATTTGCAAAAATTCCTTCAATAGAAGTTTGGCCTCTTGAAGTCTCCAATGCTTTAATTAAATCATTTACATTGTCGTATTCTTTTTTATTAATGGCTGTAATTACAAACCCTTCCTGAATGCCCATTTGAACAATTCTACCTTGCCTGATATTGCTAATCCTGTAACCTGTTTTAATTCCCAACTTATCCTTTTCTATCTTAGAAATGGGTTGAAAATCGGCTCCAAGTATGTCTGAACCAAAAGTTCCCTTTTTCATGATAGCAGTTGTTCTCTCTTGATTTAATAAAGTAACAATGGCAGTTTCCTGCTTGCCATTTCTACTGTATAATACTTTGATTTTGTCTTCAGGACGGTGATAGGCAATTTGCTCATCGAAGTTTGCTTTGCTATCAATATCCTTGTCGTTTAATTTTAAAATTAAATCGCCAGATCTAATGCCCGCTTGTTCGCCAGGACCCTCGGCAAGAACAAAATCAACCAAAACGCCATGGTTATCATTTAACTTTAATCGCTGCGCGGTGGCCGCATCAACATCCTTAATGTCTATACCCGCAAAGCCCCTTTGAACTTCTTTAAATTCAACCAAATCTTTTACAATTTTAGCCACAATATTTACGGGAATTGCGAACCCATATCCATTGTAAGATCCGGTATTGCTTGCAATGGCAGTATTTATACCAATGAGCTTGCCGTCTAAATCAACCAGAGCTCCCCCGCTGTTTCCCGGGTTAATGGCGGCATCTGTTTGAATAAAACTTTCGATGGGAAATTGGTTGTTTACAATATTGATATTTCTTCCTTTTGCACTCACAATTCCTGCAGTAACAGTTGAGGTAAGGTTAAAAGGATTTCCAACGGCCAAGACCCATTCACCTACCTGAACTTGATCTGAATTGCCAAGAACTATATGAGGTAAGTTACTTGCATTTATTTTTAACAAGGCCAAGTCGGTTGAAGGGTCAATACCAATTACTTTAGCTTGATAAGACTGCTTGTTGTTATTCATGATCACTTCAATTTGATCGGCATTTTTAACCACATGAAAATTGGTGACAATATAACCGTCTGCTGTCATAATAACTCCCGACCCAGAGCTAGCGACTGGTCCGCGCCTACCAAAAAAATCCATGCCGTTCCAAAAGTCAAAAAATGGATCTTGGTAGGCTCTTTGATTGGTGAGTGTTTTTATAAAAACCACACTTTGAGTGGAGGCTTGAGAAGCCTTCACAAAATCTGCAGATGCCAAAGATGAACCTTTGTAATCTACCGAAGAAATGCTTGTTGAATTGTTTTGAACTGTTTCAAAAAAAACTGTTTTTTGAGCAAATTGGTTCAGGACGAAAGCGCCTGCAATTCCTCCGGCAAAACCAATTAAAATAGTTGAAATTTTTCTCATTATTAGTCCTGATTTATGTGAAAATAATTATCAATAATTACGCCAAAAAATTAGATAAAACGACTTTATTCAGTCACATTAATTTTAACAGTGAGGGTAAGTTCAGAATTATGCGGATCGTTGGTAATTAACTTAAGCGTTTTGGTGTCTGGTCCCGCCATATTGGTTAAGGTATACAACACATTTAGCTCCACAGTTTTTCCCTTTGGAACGACCATTTGTGTAAACGATGGATTTAAACAATTGCACGAACGAATTACACGCCTAATAATCAAATCTGTTTTGCCTTTATTGGTGATGGTGAATTTGGCTGTTGGCGTATTAAATAATGGAACATTACCTAAATCAATTTCACTTGAATTCAACACCATTTTTGGCGACTTTTTCAACTGATTTTTATCCATGACATTAAAATCTTCTACAATATTAGCATTGATATAAAAGATCTTAGTGGGCAAAGAATCGTCGTTGGTATAAATTTTTATTTCTTGCTTCGTAGGTCCATATTCTAAAGGTTGTCTTGGGTAATATCTAACCTTTATTTTCATGTCGGTATTAGGAGGAATATTGTCGTAAGGTTGTGTAATCATAACATTATTGGGCGCATCCACTTTATAAATAAAAATCTTTTTGTTGCTCAAATTAAAAAAGCCAATGTCCACCGAATCGTAGGAAGTATTCTTTACAGCTGGGAAGCTTAATGAATTGGTTTTAATGGCCAAATTTCCATATTGATATTTATAGGTATCAGAAAAATTGAATTTAGACGCATAAACATGCCCCTTAATGGTAATAAATTGACTGTTTGGCGAACCATCAGAAAACACGGTTAAAGATTTATCTAGTTTCCCCTGACGACCATTTGGATCAAAGGTAGCCCTTACCGTTCCGGTATCGCCTGGGTTTACATATTTTCTGGTCCAATTAGATTGCGTACAACCACAAGTGGTGGTAACATCGGTTATTCTTATTGGCTCTTTACCCACATTTATGAACTTAAAATCGTGGTAAACTAAGCCCCCCTTTTCATTGATATTGCCAAAATTATAATTGGTATATATGAACTGTAAAATCCCAAGTCCCTGTGAAATAACATTGTTTTTATCCTCCACTTTGATTGCTGGGGTCTTTGCGGGAGTATTTTTCTTTTTAGACTGAGCCAAAGCTGCAATTTGAAAATTGGCTAAAATCAGTATGAATAAACTTATTTTCTTGATCATTATATTGAATGTAATTATTAATTGACTATTTATTGGGTAGAATCGTTGCATTACTGCACTATTTCAAAGTTATCTGTATCGAGGCCAACGGGAAAACTTTCTCGATATTGCATTAATTCATCGTAATTTATATTAACAATATTTACACTAACAGCATCCTTTGCATCCAATATTATTTGGCCCAAAGGATTAATTGCTCTAGAATTGCCACTGTGGTTTACCCCATTCCCATCAAAACCAATTCTATTAACAGCCACTAAGTACGATTGATTTTCAATGGCCCTAGCAAGGGTAAGCACCTTCCAATGCTCGGACCTTCTTTCTGGCCAATTTGCCACAAAAATCAACAAATCATAATCGTACTTTTTGGTTCGCCTTATCCAAACTGGAAAACGTAAATCGTAACAAATAAAAGGAGCAATTTTCCACCCTTTATAGTTAATAATTACTTGATCCTTGCCTTTCGAATAATGCAATTGCTCCTCTCCCATTCTAAACAAATGCGCCTTATTATAGAAAGCAGAATTTCCATTCGGTTCGAACCAACAAAAGCGATTGAAGTATTGATTATTTTCTTTGACCATCACACTCCCGCAAACAACAGTGCCACATGACGCACTCCAACTTTTCATATATTCCATAGCAGTTTGAAGAGATTCTTCCTCAAACTTTTCTGGCTTCATGCTAAACCCTGTGCTAAACATTTCTGGCAATACAATGATGTCTGTTTGTGTTGGTATTTGATGAATTATTTGCGCATAATACTCAAGATTTGCTGGCAGGTTTTCCCAGGCAATTTCTTGTTGTACAAGCGCAATTTTCAAATCAATTTTTCTTTCCATATTTGTATTGGTTCAGACCGTGCAAAAAAACAAAAAAACGACTAAATCTCTAAACTTATTATCAAAGATGTTTCAACAAGCGCAACTTTAGTTCTTTCACACCTTCTACGGCAGATTTCTCAATAACTTCAAGCCTATTGTTATTAAATTTTACCATGGGCTTTGGGTCAATCAAGTACATAGGATTTTTTGAATTAAAATTGTTTAGCAAACCCGCGGCAGGATAGACTTGAAGGGAGGTGCCAATGACCAAAAAAATAGCTGCTTTTGCCACAATGGATGCCGCGTTTTCTATGAGAGGAACCGACTCGCCAAACCAAACAATATGCGGCCTTAATTGACTTCCTAATTCACACATATCGCCTATAATTAAGTGTGGGCGGTTGATGTTGTAAACAAGATTTGGGTTAAGGGTGCTCCTACTTTTATTAATCTCACCATGAAGATGGAGTACACTTGAACTTCCGGCACGTTCGTGCAAATCATCCACGTTTTGTGTAATAATTTCAACATTAAAATCTTGTTCTAATTCGGCTAAAATTTGATGGGCTAAATTAGGCAATGCATTTTGTGAGGAAATTCGCCTTTGGTTATAAAACTCCAAAACCCTTGCTGGATCGGTATTCCAAGCCTCTGGCGTGGCTACTTCTTCAATTTTATAACCTTCCCACAATCCGCCGCTGTCTCTAAAAGTAGCCAATCCACTTTCGGCACTTATACCTGCGCCGCTTAAAACAACTAAAAGGGGTTTATTTTTGTCTTTCATTTATGTATATTTACCTGATTTTTGAAAAGTAAGCCAACATATCATTTTTTATTGCAAGCACAAATACTGTTGCTTTATGCTCTGTTGTTTGGAATGAAAGATTCTCATGCGAATTCTTTTCCTAAATCAGCCATACAATTTACGGAGAATTTAGGTCAATGGGAAAAGAATATTTTGTTTAAAGCAGATATTCCTATTGGCAACTTGTTTATTGAAAACAACACCCTTACTTATTTGTTTGTAGACAAAGAAGCAACACACCGCAAACAACATGGCGAGCAGGTTGATAAGGTTAGGTTTCATTCAGTGAAGGTTCATTTTAAAGGAGCAAATCCAAATCCCAAGGTTTTAAAAGACTTGAAAAGCTTGGAGTATTATAACTTCTTTATTGGCGATCCTTCTACTTGGGCAAGCAATGTGTATGCTTATAAAAAAATCACTCTTAGCGAGATTTATCCAGGCACCGACATGGAAATTTTGGCTCAGGCCGATGGTGTAAAAATAAACTTTGTATTGCAAGCAGGTGCCAATCCCAATAATATTAAATTGGTTTATGAAGGCGCTGATAAAATTTTTATCAAGAAAAACTCCTTGCACATCGTAACCACTTTAGGTGAAATTATTGAGGAAAATCCGTTGAGTTATCAAGATAGAGAAAATGAGCAAGAAGTTATTCCTACTCAATTTATTTTAAAGGGCAACACAGTCCAATTGAGGCCATCAAAATACGATTCAAAGCTCCCAATTGTGATGGATCCTGCTGTTGTATTTGGGACTTATATGGGAAGTGCCGCAGATAATTTTGGATTTGCTGCAAGCTATGATAAATATGGAAATGCTTATGGTGCGGGCACTGTTTATGCGGCAAATTTTCCATTTACGACTGGAGCTTATGATGTTACTTTTAATGGGGGAAGCGGATTTAATGGAGAGTATGCGCGCGATGTATTCATTGCAAAATTTAATCCCTCTGGTACAAGTCTTTTGTTTGGCACTTTTTTAGGGGGTTCAGACAACGAGCAACCTCATAGTGTAACGGTTGCCGCCGATTCAAGTAATACCTCCAACGACATTTTTATATTTGGCACCACAAATTCTGCCAACTTCCCGGTAACTAATTCTGCTTACGATAAAACGCACAATGGAAACTCAGACATCTTTATAATAAGGTTAAATAATGCGGGGAATAACCTCCTTGCTTCTACCTTTATTGGTGGATCAGACGAAGATGGTATTAATGGGGATGCACACATGGGTTTTGTAACGCAAAGCCATCAATTGCCTTATAATTATGCCGATTGGTTTAGGGGAGAAATAATATTGGATATGTTGGGAAATGTGGTGGTTTCTACTTGTACAAAATCTATGCATACGCAAGGAATTCCCTTGGTAAATGCTTCGCAATCTATTTTTGGAGGCGGGTTACAAGATGGTTATTTAATTAAGATGAACGGCACTTTGAGTTCAATTTTGTTTAGCACTTTTATAGGCGGTAATGGAGATGAAACCGCTAATTCAGTTTGTATAAATAACCTTAACGAGATTTTAGTTGGAGGAGGAACAACTAGCAGCACCCTACAATTTGGAACCAGCTCGTTTCCTTATAGTGGTGGCGTAGACGGATTTATTGGAAAATATGGCAGCAATGGTGTAAAGCAAAAAGTAATATATACAGGTACTGGCAATTATGATCAAGTATTTTTTGTGCAAACCGACAACCAAAACAATGTCTTTGCCATGGGTCAAACTACAGGATCTATGCCTATGAGCACTGGAGTTTATGGCGTGCCTAATGGAAAACAATTTGTTCAGAAATTCAACAATAGCCTAAACACAAGAATGCTTTCTACTACCTTTGGAAAAGCAGGTACGATGCCTTCTCTATCGCCTTCTGCTTTCTTGGTAGATGTTTGCGGTAGAATATACGTAAGTGGTTGGGGAGGTGGCACAAATAGTTCGTACCACAATGGAATGGACAATGTTTTTGGCATGGTAACAACGGCAGATGCCTTTCAAAAATCTACCGATGGATCAGATTTTTATTTGATGGTAATGGCTCCAGATTTCGGAAATTTGCTTTATGCTAGTTTTTATGGAGGCGGACAAAGTCAGGAACATGTTGATGGGGGTACCAGTCATTTTGATAAGTCGGGCGTGGTTTATCAGGCGGTGTGTGCAGGATGCGGGGGATTAAGTGACTTCCCTACTACGCCTACAGCTTATTCTCGCTTAAATCCAGGAAAGCGTGCATTCGACACCAATATTGGTGGCTGTAACCTAGGTTTATTTAAATTCGACATGCGCACTTATATTAGTCCGCCAGTTTTTAAAGACACTGTTTTAATTGTTTTTGCGGGCAAAAATTTAAATTACATTTTTAACATAACCGATGCTGGTGGCGATAATTTAACGGTAACTTTTGATTCCGAAATCCTAACTCGAGCGGTTAATCCAGCCAAAATTACCATCACCGGAGACAACCCTGGAATTATCACGGCTGTTTTGGATTGGAATACCCTCTGTTCCGATTTTGGACAAGACACTTTTGTAGTAGATTTAACCGTAAATGATGCTGCCTGCCCTATACCCAATGAGATTAGAGGCAAAATAAAAATTGTTCTCCGGTCTGATCCAATTGAACCGCCCTATCCCAATTGTATTAAGGTATTAGGTGACCAAACTTTAGAATTAAAATGGCTCAATATTACTCCAAATTCTGATTTTTTAAATTATCAGATTTTCAGAAAAATAGAGCAAGGGAAGATGAAGTTATTTGATTCGGTTTCGAACTTTAGCACCAGTATTTATACCGACACAAATGCCCCTTTTAATTTAGATTCAAATTATTGTTATCAATTTATAAGCCTAAATAGTTGTCGTTTGCAAGGAGATTCCTCTAGAGTAATATGTAGCTTGTTTAAAGGAGACAGTTTAGGTGCTAGTAGTTTTATAGGACTAGAAGATTTGTATGTAGAATTGCACGCATACGATACTTTTTTTGCCAGCTATTTTATCAATGCGAAAGACCCATTAGACTCAGTTTTCATGAAGGTAAGTGGAGAATTTGTTGGAAATCCCGATGCCAGTATCAGCACAAAGGATGGGGTTGGACTTGGATTTTCAAGTTTAAGATGGATTCCAACCTGTAAAGATATTGGTTCAGACACCCAAGAATTTGTGATACAAGTAAGAGACAATACATGCCCTAATTTTAGAATTGGTTACAAGCATGTAAAATTCACTGTAATTCCGCAAGAACAAGCAGCGGCATCGACTGCATTTTGTCCCAAAAAATTAAGTCCAGATTCTATTTTGGTGGAATGGGGCGCATGGACAAAAAAGCCCTTAACCGAATTTTTGTATTTAATAAGATGGGAAAATGGTGTTGCAAATAATATAGCCAAAATTAGCGATTTAAGCAGCAGTTTTTTTGTAGACAAGTACTTGTTTAACTCAAGCAATAAGGTGTGTTATTCATTAACCACTAGCGACTTTTGCAAATATTTTGGTGATACCAGTTTACCTTCTTGTATTAGAGGCAATGTGAGTTATGCGCCAAATTTAGGGATTTATACTGCTACAGTGGTGAACGATAAATCTGTTCAATTAGTTTGGGAAGCGGCAAAGCCAGATAGTTTTTGGCGATATGAGGTTTGGCGAAAAACGGGCAGATTTGGCAGCAGCTATGAAATGTTAAGCGAAAAAAGATTGTTAACAGATACTGTTTTTAATGATGTTGATGTTTTGGTTGACGAGCAAAGTTATTGTTATAAATTGGTGAATGTAGATTTGTGTGGCAGCCCTAGTGCAAATAACAAAGATGCTTGTACCATTCTGTTAAAAGGTCAGTCATTGCCATTTATTAACAAGGTAAACTGGTTGCCATACGATTATTGGGAACTTGGAACCAACCGGTATGAATTGCTAAAAACTGAGCATAAAATCTATGAAGATGCTTTGTTTTATACAAAGACAGACAAGCCCTTGTTGGCACAAGATGATAATTTGAATTACGATAATGGATTATATCAATATACCGTAGTTGCTTATGAAAACATATTTGGCAACAATCAAACAAGTAAATCTAATACCATTGATTTGATTCAATTACCCTTGTTATATTGTCCAAATGCGTTTACAAAAAACGGGGATGGATTAAATGATCAATTCCTCACTATGCCCGTATTTGTTAGAGATTTTCATTTGCAAATTTATAACCGATGGGGCGAGCGGATTTTTGAAACCCACGATAAAAAGCAAGGGTTCGACGGTACGTTTAAAGGCAATGAAATTAAAAGCGATGTGTATTTTTATATAGTGAATTACACTGGCTGGGACGAATCTCAAAACATTAAAAAGGGCAACTTTACCTTGCTGCGCTAAATTATTTTTCCCATTGTAGGGTTTCAATTAGCTTTAGCATATCTAATTTTATAAACTTTACCTTGCTGCGCTAAATTATTTTTCCCATTGTAGTGTTTCAATTAGCTTTAGCATATCTAATTTTATAAACTTTAATACGGGTGCTAAAGAATCCTGGTT